>JGI24714J26587_10000053_pt1 | contig 61402 bp, 54 predicted proteins | sample BioPla4DNA2_FD_26587 | JGI IMG/M metagenome (IMG submission 26587)
AGGACAGAGGTGGAANTGTGGTAACACATGTAGCTGACTGTTACTAATAGGTCGAGGGCTTGACCTAAATAGGTTTTTACAGATATGGATGAAATCATTTTTATGTGTAGAATGTACTTATAATTTGGCCCAGTGGCTCAGTTGGTTAGAGCGCCGCCCTGTCACGGCGGAGGTCGAGGGTTCGAGTCCCTTCTGGGTCGTAATTTCTTCTTTACTTAATGATGATTATGTGTTATAATAGTCAAGTCGTCATTAGAAGAAAAGATTAATTTATGTATGATGTATGAATTGTATAAGTTTGTACATAATATCCCTAAGGGATCTTAGCTCAGCTGGGAGAGCACCTGCCTTACAAGCAGGGGGTCATAGGTTCGAGCCCTATAGGTCCCATTAGAAAAAATGCCGATGTGGCTCAATTGGCAGAGCAGCTGACTTGTAATCAGCAGGTTATCGGTTCGAGTCCGATCATCGGCTTTCAACATAAAATATGTTGACTTTAAATAATTTATATGGATGGGTACCCAAGAGGCCAAAGGGGGCAGACTGTAAATCTGTTAGCTAAGCTTTCGAAGGTTCGAATCCTTCCCCATCCATTTGGCAAAAGCCAAATGTTCGCCACTAAGCAATATGGTATGCGAACTTATATAATGACGCGGGGTGGAGCAGTCTGGAAGCTCGTCGGGCTCATAACCCGAAGGTCGTAGGTTCAAATCCTACCCCCGCAACTTTTATGTTATTAGTTGTCTTCATAGAAGAATTTACATAGCTTCTTAGGCAATGAAGTATACCATGCCCAGATAGCTCAGTTGGTAGAGCAGAGGACTGAAAATCCTCGTGTCGCTGGTTCGATTCCGGCTCTGGGCATTTTTACTTGAAAAATATTATTTAAAACGGGACATTAGCTCAGGCGGTAGAGCACTTGACTTTTAATCAAGGTGTCCGGGGTTCGAGTCCCCGATGTCTCATATAACGGCCTTATCTATGGCCGTTTTTTTTTATGTTTAAATTTAAAATTAGAAAAATTATATTTATATAGAAATTTGTATAGAGATAGCTAGTTATTATTTGACATAAACTAATAACGGGGTTACTATAGTAATGTTGATATTTTATTGTTATATTGCATCAACCGTGGATAATTAAGTTAAGGAGGATATAGTGTTGAAAGAGAAAGTTGATCTTCTGAAGCAATATATTAATGAAAGTGATAATATTGTTTTTTTTGGAGGAGCAGGAGTATCAACTGAAAGCGGTATTCCGGATTTTAGAAGCGTTGACGGATTGTATCATATGAAATATAAATATCCCCCGGAAACTATATTAAGCCATAGCTTTTTTATCCGTCATACAGAGCAGTTTTATGAGTTTTACAAGGAAAAGATGATATATAAAGATGTAAAGCCTAACATAACTCATCTTAAGCTGGCTGACTTAGAAAAGCAGGGAAAGTTAAAGGCAGTAGTAACCCAGAATATTGACGGACTTCACCAAGAAGCAGGTAGTAAAAATGTCTTAGAACTTCACGGGTCAGTATTGCGAAACTTTTGTATGAACTGTAATAAATTTTATGATCTTAATAAAATAATTAAAAGTAAAAATATCCCATATTGTCAATGTGGAGGAATTATAAAACCTGATGTGGTTCTTTATGAAGAAAGTCTTGATGATGCTACTATTACAAAAGCAATACAGTTTATATCTAAGGCAGATATATTAATTATTGGGGGGACATCTCTTAGTGTTTATCCGGCGGCAGGACTTATCAGATATTACAAGGGAAGAAAAATGGTGCTGATTAATAAGTCCGTAACAGCTTATGATAATGATGCTGATTTATTTATACAGGCCGGCTTAGGAGAGGTTTTCAAAGAATTATAGTAGATAAGAGGTCATAATCTTATAGTAATTTTTAAAGTTGTTAAAAATATATATAGAAAGGACATAATATGCAGACAGATAGAAGAAGCAACTCATACAGACTTACAATAGGGGGTATACTCCTTGCCCTAGGAATTATTGTTCCAAGAATGTTTCATGTGTTTGGAACACCGGGTATTGGAAAGGTGTTCTTGCCCATGCATTTTAGTATTTTTATAGCAGGAATCTTTTTGGGACCTTTTTATGGAACAATCATTGGTTTTATAACTCCCCTAATCAATTCATTATTTGGAATGCCTATATTCCCACAAAATATAATAATGGCATTTGAACTGGCATCCTATGGGTTATTTGCAGGCTTATTTATGTATCTGTTAAAAAGCTATAATAATAAAAGGATTAGTAGAACCATACGAATTTACATAAGTTTAATACTATCCATGATTTTAGGCAGGATGGTTAATGCCATAGTATTGTTGTTAATGGCTAGGTTATTTAATATGAATGTGCCTGCACCCTTATCTGTACTGGCTTCTAGCCTAAGGGGAATGCCGGGTATTCTTATTCAATTATTATTGGTTCCCGGTATTGTAATAGCCATATACTCATCACAAGAGAAATATATTCAATAATTAGTTAATTAAATAAATTTTTTTTATTTGTATTATATTTTGACGGTTGCCTTAAAAACCTTTTTATTGTATATTTAGTAATATATGCGTTACAAGACCTATGGAAAAATGAAATAATCCAGATTTCACCACAGTAATAAGATTAGGATAAAATATATAAGTTCTAATCAGATATTATAGAAACATTATATAAGTACATTAAAGTTTAAGGAGGAAATAACATGAGCAAGATTGACACAATGTCAGTAAATGCCATCAGAATTTTATCTGCAGACGGCGTACAAAAGGCAAATTCAGGGCATCCTGGACTCCCTCTAGGAGCTGCAGCAATGGCTTATGAGCTGTGGGCTAAACACATGAAACATAATCCGGCAAATCCAAAATGGCCAAATAGGGATAGATTTGTATTATCCGGCGGTCATGGATCAATGCTTTTATATTCTTTACTACATTTATTTGGCTATGGCCTTACAAAAGAGGATTTAGAGCAGTTTAGACAAGACGGTTCTTTAACCCCGGGACATCCTGAGTATGGACATACTGTAGGTGTGGAAGCAACAACCGGTCCTTTAGGTGCAGGAATGGCTATGGCAGTAGGTATGGCTATGGCTGAAGCACACCTTGCTGCAAAATTCAATAAAGAAGGTTATCCTGTAGTTGATCATTATACCTATGTTCTAGGTGGAGACGGCTGCATGATGGAAGGAATTACTTCTGAAGCAATGTCTCTTGCAGGAACCTTAGGATTAGGAAAATTAATAGTATTATATGATTCAAATAAGATTTCCATTGAAGGAGATACAGATATAGCCTTTACCGAAGATGTAAAGAAGAGATTTGAAGCATATGGATTCCAGACGTTAGTAGTTGAAGACGGCAATAATCTTGAAGAAATCGGTGCTGCTATTGAAGCTGCTAAGGCAGATCTTACAAGACCTTCCATGATTACAATAAAAACTAAGATTGGTTATGGTAGTCCTAAGGAAGGAATGGCCAGTGCCCATGGTGAACCTTTAGGGGCTGATAATATTAAAGCCTTAAGAGAAAATCTGGGATGGCCCAGTGATACTCCTTTTGAGGTTCCTGAAGAAGTATATGAAAATTACAAATCTATAGCTAAAAAGAATGCACAGATTGAAGAAGAATGGAATAAGCTCTTTGAGAGTTATTGCAAAGAATATCCTGAAATGAAAAAATTATGGGATCAGTATCATGATGAGAATGCTGCAAAGCATCTGATTGATAATGAAGAGTTCTGGGCATATGATGATAAGGCTGATGCTACTAGAAATCTTTCAGGACAAGTAATAAATAGAATTAAAGATCATCTACCTAATTTTATCGGTGGAAGTGCAGACCTTGCACCTTCTACAAAGACCCTTATGAAGGACGAGGAATCTTTCTCTAAAGATAATTATGGAGGCCGTAATCTACATTTTGGTGTAAGAGAACTGGCCATGGCAGGTATAGGTAACGGTATGGCCCTTCACGGTGGACTAAGACCATATGTTTCTACTTTCTTTGTATTTAGTGATTATGTAAAACCCATGGCAAGATTGTCCGCCCTTATGGAAATGCCTTTAACATATGTATTAACCCATGATAGCATCGGTGTAGGAGAAGACGGTCCTACCCATGAGCCTATTGAGCAGTTAGCAATGCTTCGTGCTATGCCTAATTTTACTGTTTACCGTCCTGCAGATGCTACTGAGACTATTGCTGCATGGTATTATGCTATTACATCCACTAAGACTCCTACAGCACTTGTTTTGTCCCGTCAGAATCTGCCACAGTTAGCAGGCTCCTCTAAAGAAGCATTAAAGGGTGCTTATATTATTTCAGATTCTAAGAAGGAAGTGCCTGATGCTATTATTATTGCAAGCGGATCAGAGGTTCAATTAGGTCTTGGTGCTCAGGAAGAATTATTAAAGGAAGGTATTGATGTAAGAGTAGTCAGCATGCCTTCTATGGATGTATTTGAGCAGCAATCTGAGGAGTATAAAGAAAGTATCCTACCTAAGAATGTAAGAGCTAGAGTGGCTGTAGAAGCTCTATCTTACTTCGGATGGGGTAGATATGTTGGTCTAGACGGAACTACTATTGCCATGAATAGCTTTGGTGCTTCTGCTCCTGCCAATGTTCTTTTTGAGAAATTTGGCTTTACAGTAGATAATGTGGTAAAAGCAGTTAAAAGCGTATTATAATTATATAAATTAGACATATATTTTTAGGTATAGATTAAGTTATAGCTGACATTAGAAGGCAGAAAAAAGGTAATTAGATACCTTATCTTCTGCCTTCTTTTGATATTTCTAATGGAATTCTAATATAGACCTGTTGAAAAATACTTAAGCTACCGATACAATTATACTTATATATAATTAGAAATTAAAGTCCATATAAGGAGGGGAAATCCAAGTGGCAAAGATACTGATAATTGAGGATGAGCTAAAAATTGCCAGATTTTTGGAGCTGGAATTAAAACATGAAGGATATGAAGTATTAATCTGTGGAGACGGAAGAAATGGTCTTAATAAGGCTTTAAATGAAGATGTAGACTTGATTATTTTGGATATAATGTTGCCGGGTTTAAATGGTATAGAAGTATGCCGCAGAATCCGACTAGAATCCCAAGTTCCTATTATAATGCTTACTGCAAAAGATGATGTCTCTGATAAAGTGGCCGGATTAGATACAGGAGCCGATGACTATATGACTAAACCCTTTGCCATAGAAGAATTACTGGCTAGAATTCGGGTTGCTTTAAATAGGAAGAAAAATCAGAAAGAGCCGAAAATAGAAACCTTGCAGGTTGGAGATTTAAAACTAAATTTGGCCAGCCGCAGTGCCTATTATAAAGATGATGAGCTTGTCCTTACCAAAAAGGAATATGAGCTTTTGGAATATATGCTTCGTAATAAGAATTTTGTCTTAAGTAGGGAGCAGTTATTAAATCATGTATGGGATTATGAGTATTTTGGAGATACCAATGTTGTAGATGTTTATATTAGATATTTAAGACAGAAGATAGATGAAAAGTATGGTATTCACTTAATATCTACTGTCCGCGGTGTTGGCTATATCATTAAAGATTAGGATATGATAGATAGAAAGGGATAATATGAGCTGGGACAATTTTTTAGAGACTATACGTAGAATATTGGTTAAGATTATCCTTCCAATTCGGAAAAAAAGAGAGGAATTTCTGAGCAATTTTAGGTTGTCAATAATGTTTAGGATATCAATGGGATATTTGAAACTTCTTATTACCCATGGACTTTTACTTATGTTTGGAATATTCCTTATCTTTATGTATGCTGAAAAAGAAAATTTTAGTGATATGGCTAATGATATAATTACTTCTTTCAAAGAAGAGGATGAAAGTGCATATATTAATCCCTATTATATGCAAGGGCTTTCCATGAAGCTTCTTGATATAAATACTAATGAAGAGGTTTATAATGATATTGCATATCTTCCCGCTTCTGACAAGGCTTTTTTTCATGGAATACATTTTGATACTAAAAGTGATAAGAATATATTAGTAATAAATGAAGATAAAGAATTTACCACTGAAAAATCCTCTTATATAGCTACTTTTCAGTATGATTTAACAGGAAGCTATAGAAGCTTTCTATCCATGCTATGGAAACTTATAGTTCTTTATATTATTATCGTTGTGCTGATAATAAAAAAAGGAAGAAAAAGTGATGAAAAATTATTTGAACCCATTAGAATTATGTCAGCAACAGCAAATCGCTTGACAGTCCATAATCTGCATAGTGAAAGATTAAATGTAGAAGGTACTCAAAATGAATTAAAAGATCTGGCTAATGTAATTAATGAAATGCTAGATAGGATAGAAACTTCTTATGAGAGTCAAAAGCAATTTGTCTCAGATGCCTCCCATGAACTTAGAACCCCTATTGCAGTTATACAAGGATATGCTAATTTACTAGACCGCTGGGGAAGTGAAAATAAAGAAGTATTGGCCGAATCAATTGAAGCTATACAAAATGAATCCCGGTCTATGCAGGATCTGGTAGAAAAGCTGCTCTTTTTATCAAGGCATGATAAAAAAACCTTAAAGCTGATTAAGAAGCGTTTTAATATGAGGCCTATGGTAGAGGATATGATAAAAGAAACTAAGCTTACCACCCCTAACCGAATAATAAATAGTCCCATATTAGAAGATGTTGTGGTATATGGGGACAAGCAGGCTTTAAAACAGGCAATTCGAATATTTATTGATAATGCAATAAAATATTCAAATGATGGAGATGAAATAACCATCCTATGTGAAAATCAAAACGGTGACTGCGTAATAACCGTAAAAGATACCGGTATAGGTATGACCCGAAAGGATGTTGAACATATTTTTGATAGATTTTACAGATCTGATTATGTAAGAAATCATAATATTAGCGGCCATGGACTGGGTCTGTCCCTTGCCAAATTAATTATTCTGGCCCATATAGGAAAAATTAAAGTCCGAACCCAATTTACCAAGGGAACCAGCTTTATTATAACCATACCAAATAGAAAGTTTTAATAATTTAAGAGGGTGTCATCAAAGATTTTCTTTGTGACACCCTAAATATTTTTTATCTTAAATATTTTTAAATTGAGCCATATAAAGATCATAATATAGGCCTTTTTTAGCCAGTAATTCAGAAGAAGTACCCTCTTCTAAAATTTTTCCTTTGTCAATAACAAAGATTCTGTCTGCTTTACTTATGGTTGATAACCTATGGGCTATGACAAAGGAGGTACGGCCTTTTAGCAGTGCTTCAATACCTTGTTGAACCAATAATTCAGTATGGGTATCGATACTGGATGTAGCCTCATCAAGAATTAATATCTTAGGCATGGATACCATGGTTCTGGCAAAAGCAATTAGCTGTCTTTGACCTATTGATAGTCCACTGCCTCTTTCTTTTAACTCAGTATCGTAGCCGTCTTTTAGTTTCATAATAAAGTCGTGGGCATTGACAGCCTTAGCGGCCTCAATAATTTCCTCATCCTTGGCATCAAGCCTGCCATATCTAATGTTATCCTTAACAGTACCTGAAAAAAGAAAGTTATCTTGAGTCATGATTCCCATTTGCTTTCTTAAACTTTCAATGGATACATCCTTAACATTATAGCCGTCTATATATACATTTCCCTGCTGAACATCGTAAAATCTGCTTATCAGGTTTACTATAGTGGTTTTACCTGCCCCTGTAGGACCTACTAAGGCAATAGTTTCTCCCGGTTTTACTACAAAGCTTACATCGTTTAATACCGGTGTATCTTCATCATAGGCAAAAGATACATGTTCGAAGGTAACTTCACCTTTAATTTCAGGCATTTCAATTACATTTGCCCTATCTTCTATTTCCGGCTTGGTATCTAAAATATCAAAGATTCTTTCGGCTCCGGAAATATTAGTTATTATCTTATTATAGAAATTACTTAAATTCATAATGGGACGCCAGAACATACCTATATACATACCAAATGATATAAGGGTTCCCACATTGCCGGCTCCTATACCTAAAACTTTAACTGCTACAAAGTACATAGCAATTGTACCAAGGCCCCAGCTTATATCTACCACTGAGAAGAAGGCATCATTAATAAGAATAGCACTTATAAAGGAGCCTCTATGTTCCTTTAGTAGATGGTCAAAATCCTCTTCGGTTTCATTTTCAGCTGTAAAGCTTTGAATAATTCTTATACCGGAAAGAGACTCATGGATAAAGGCATTTAGGTTGGAGCTTTTTTTCCTATGAATACGCCATCTGACATGGGATCTTGTTTCAATAAACCAAAGACCACATAGCATCAGTGGAAGGCTTATTAAGGAGGCAAGAGCCAGTCTCCAGTTTTTAACTAACATAATAATAACTACAGCGACAATTGTTACAAAATCAGGTATAAGAGTGGTAACACTGTCTGAAAGAACATCCTTAAGGGAATTTACATCCCCGATAATTCTGGCCAGGATCTTACCGGTTGGTCTGCTGTCAAAAAAGTTAAAGCTTAGTTTCTGAATATGGGTATATAACTCCTGCCTTATTCTTAATAATACGTCGTTGGACATTTTGGCCATCAAATACATTCTTAACTTGACCAGTAGAATAAATATAATGTTTAATCCTAAGGCAAAACCTATTAGCATCAGCAATCTTTTTATATCCTTATTAGCTATATGGACGTCTATGGCACGTTCAATTAACAAAGGATTAATAATGGAGATTGCAACAGTTGTTAGCATAATTAATATAACAGAAAAAATTGTAGAACGGTATGCTAAAAGGTATTTAAACAAGCGTACTAAAGTATCTTTTTTACTGACAGAACTTATATGTTCGTCTTCTTTTATTGCATTTATAGACATGTAGTCACCTCCCTATTACCGGAGTCGGATATATAATCACCGTACTGGGCCTGATAAGTTTGATAATAGTATCCCTTTTCTTTAAGGAGGGTTTCATGGGTGCCCCTTTCCTTGATTTTACCGTTTTCCAGAATAATAATTTCATCTGCATTTCTTACAGCCGATATTCTGTGGGCTATAATTATCTTTGTAGCCTTAATGTCGGTTAGGGATTTTTGAATTAGATGTTCAGTTTCCATATCAAGGGCAGAAGTAGAATCATCTAGTACCAAGATAGGGGTCTTTTTAGCTAAGGCTCTGGCTATACTTATTCTCTGCTTTTGTCCCCCTGATAGGCCCACACCTCTTTCTCCGATTATGGTATCATAACCATCATCCATCCGTTCTATAAATTCGCTGGCTTGAGAGTAATGGGCAGCTTCAATTACCTCTTCCTGCTTAACCCAAGGCCTTTTACCTAATTTAACATTTTCATTAATGGTATCAGAGAATAAAAATACATCCTGCATTACTAAGGATATACTTCCTCTTAACTGTTTTAAGGATAAGTCTTTAATATTAACACCGTCTAGAAGAATTTCACCTTGACTAGCATCATAAAATCTTTGCAGTAAGTTTATAATTGAACTTTTTCCGGCTCCTGTAGTACCCATTATTCCTATGGTTTTTCCTGCTTCTAGTTTAAAACTGATATCAGTTAAAATATCATTACCGTTTAAATTAAAGGATACTTGATTAAACTCGACACTACCTTTTACCTCATCAAGGATAACCGGATTTTCAGGTTCGGTAATTTTAGCTTCCTCTGCAAAAATTTTTCGTATCCTTTTGTATGAAGCAAATGCTGCAGCTAAGTCGTTGGACAGCCAGCCTAGCATTTCCATGGGCCATACAATGTTCATAGAATACTCTGTAAAGGCCCCCAAAGTACCAAGAGATATTTCACCCCTAATTACTTGTCTTCCTCCAAATAAAATTACAAACATGGGAAGAAGCTTTGTAATCAGCTGAAAATAAGGATATAGTTTAATAAACACCTTGGATTGCTTCATATTTAAATCATAGTATTGTTTATTGTGGGATAAAAATTTATTAATTTCAAATTTTTCTCTAGCAAAGGCTTTTACAGTACGGACACCGGCTAAGTTTTCCTGTGCTACAGTATTAAGCTTTGCATTTTGTTCACTGATATTTTCATATATTTTCCCCAACTTATTCTCCATTAAAATGGCAAGGCCACCTACGATAGGTAGCACAATAGTTGGAATAATTGCTAAGCTGGCACTTTCCCTATACATAAAGAATAATGCAATTCCCGTATGGATAGTAACCTCAAAAATTAGCATACTTACATAACCGGTAGCGGCCCAAATCCTGTCAACATCATCCTTTACCCTAGACATCAGTTCTCCCGTATTGTTTTCATCAAAAAAGCTAATGGATAATCCCTGGATATGGGTAAACAGACGTTTTCTAAGTTGGCTGCCTATTTTTGAACTAACGGTATCAAAAATAAGCTCCTTAACATAGGTAAACACAGCTCTTCCCAGTCCAATAAATAATATCATAGATAATAAGGAGAAAAGCAGATCGGTTTTTCCTTCTATGATTACCTTATCTATGATGTTTTTAGTGACTTGTGGTGATACCATATCCAAGACTACAGCTATTATGGTACACAGTAGGGCAAAGGCATAGGCATACCAGTATTTCTTTAGATAATAAGACAATTTATTCATAACTCCTCCATTCCTGCATTCCTAAGATGTTTATCTTCGGTAACAAGTATTTTTGTGTATAAACCCCCTTTAAATTATAATTATAAAATCAAAAAAGCCGTAGTTGAAAAACCACGGCTAATAAGCAAAAATATAGTTATATAAAGTCCCTATAAATACCCATATAAAGACAAATTATATACCACCTAAATTTTTACAGTTCCATGAGGTTTTTCCACACAAAGAGATTATTATGCACTTATTATTATTACCGATTATTAACTTCATATGTTTTACCTCACTTTCTGTAATAGTCTTCCATCATTATATCTACTAATATTTTAATTGTCAACCATATTTTTCACAAAATAAAAAAGTATAAATAAGATGAAATATTAATTTTTGATTAATAATTTAAAAACTTCAAGGTTTGTTCATAATTTCATGCTATACTAATTATACAAGACATGCTTAATAAGACAGGATGATTTTGTATAAAATATATAGCAAAGAAGGTTGTGATTGAATGGATCTACCTATCTTGTATAATGAGGCAGAGGAGTGGAGCCAGGCTATAATGCTGTATGATGCGGCATTAAAGGAGATTAATACCAAACTGGAGATACTCAACAATGAATTCAAGCTGGCTCATCAGTACAACCCAATTGAGCATATTACATCCAGATTAAAAACTCCCCAGAGTATAGCAAATAAATTAAAACGGTATGGAAGAGATTTAACAGTAGAGAATATTATAAAATACGTTAATGATGTGGCAGGAATTAGGGTGATTTGCTCTTTTACATCGGATATATATCGTATTGCTGATTTAATATCTAAAATAAGTGATGTTAAAGTATTAAAGGTTAAGGATTATATAGCTAATCCTAAACCTAATGGATACACCAGTTATCATATGATTGTAACCATACCGGTTTTTCTTTCTAATATGACGGTAGACACTAAGGTTGAGATACAGATTAGGACAATTGCCATGGATTTTTGGGCCAGCCTAGAACATAAGATTTACTATAAATTTGAGGGAAATGCACCGGATCATATACAGAAAGAATTAAGAGAATGCTCAGAACTGGTGGCTTATCTTGATCGAAAGATGCTCTCAATAAATGAGGAAATTCAAAATTATAGTTCAAATCAAGTAAAAAATTATGGAATTGAAGATAAGTATAATTCAGAAATAGTTGAATCCCTTGGAACAATTGTAGATGAAGGCAATAGTAAAAAGGATAAAAGAAAAAAAGAGAAAGAAACTAAAAAGACCGGTAGAAATAGGATGTTTTTCGGATTTGGAGCATAAAAAAGGTGCTGCATTTATTTTAATAAGTAAATGCAGCACCTTTTTTATATACTATAATTTAATGTTTTTTAATAGGGAAGCAAGGCTGGTAGTTGCCTCTTCATCAGCCTGGTAAACAAACTGGGTATCTTCTACATCCTCGATAACCTCTTCCTTGGCTTTAACCTCTTTCATACTTAAACTAATTTTACCGTCCTTTATATCTATAATCTTAACGGTTACATTATCCCCTTCTTTAATTACCTCATTGGGGGACTTAATTCTCTTTTCACAGATTTGGGATATATGGACCAGGCCAGACAAGCCATCACCAATATTTACAAAAGCCCCATAAGGTACAATTTTTTCAACAAGTCCTGTGGTTACAAGTCCTCTAGTAAGATTTGAAATCTTTAGTGCTTTTTCTTTATTAGCCTTATCTATCTCTACTTCCTTAGCAGATAAAACCAGCTTACGGTTTTCTTTAGAAGCAGTAATAATAATAGCATCAAGCTCTTTTCCAACCCAGGATTCTAAATCCTTTACATAGCTTAAAGACAGTTGAGAGGCAGGTATAAAAGCACGGATACCATAAAGATAAGTAATAAGGCCTCCGTTTACAGCCTGGCCTATTTTTACTTTTACTTTTGTTTTAGCTTCATAATCTTCCATAATTTTATCCCATGCAATAATGTCGTCGGCCCGCTTCTTTGAAAGAAGTATATTACCATGTCCGTCATCATTACCTATAACCATGGCTGATATTTCATCCCCTACGATTATATCATCCTTTATGGAGAAGTTAGGGTCATTACTTAATTCTTCAAGCCCAATAATACCTTCGGCGTAATATCCTAAATCTACAGAAACTTCAGTGTCAGATACACCAATGACTGTTCCTTTTATAATATCCCCTTCAGAAATTTTTTTAAAGGATCTATCTATCTCCTCTTTAAAATCATCCATGGAAAGATTACTATCATCTGTATTTGTTATATTTTCTGTACTCATGTCTGTATGTTGTGTCCTCCTTATTATTTTTTAGGCATATATTTTCTAATAATTATATCATATACTTCTGGAATAAATATACAAGCGGCCTTTTTTTCCTACTTTTTGAATGCTACCCACATGATTTAAAATATTCATAGCTATGGATGAGGCATTGTTTGATAGACCTGAGGCTGCTTTAAAATCTTTTGAGCTAAATTCTTCTCCCAGGCTTTTAGGTATAAGAAGTTTATAATCCTCAAGCCCTGATATATAAATTTCATCTACCATTTCTAAAGGAATGCGGTCGCATTTGGTGGAACCCTTCTTTTTATCCTTACTCCATCCGTCTAAGATACGGTATTCTTCCATATTTAAAAGTACTATTTTAAACCTTAGATTTGGCAGCTTAAGAAAATTTTTTATCTTATATAATTCAGGAAAAATCATATAAGGACTGCCTTTTTTAGGTGATTTCCTTGGTGACGAAATTTTTCCCGTTTCAGGGTTAATCCAACGAATCCATTTAATATAAGGAACCGGATAAACAATAGTTACGGGAAAATGCTGTAAAAAAATTGATAGTTTTTTTCTTAAGCGATCAAAGCTTCTGGTTTGAATTTCTATTATTTCTTTTCCGTTACAAATATCTGCTACAAATCCTTCTATTTTTACTTCATGATTTAACTCATTGGCTTCATAATAATTCTTTAGGACAGAATGTACGGTTTTTTCACTTAAAGTTCCTATACCCATAAAGTCTTTTTCTCTGCCTATAATATCATCACAGACCTTATGAAATAATTGCTCTTTCATAAATAATCCTCCCATAGTTAAGCATACATATAAAGCCCTGACAAATCAAGGATTATCTAAAAGCCCGATTATTATAAGGTCTTTATATTATAGGATTAGCGGTAAAATAATTGAGTAATATATGTTTTATAATCGCTGTCTTTTATGTATGTAAATCCTACTCCTAAGTTTCTAAAATTTTTGTTAAGTATATTTTCCCTGTGATCAGGGGAGTTGAACCAGGCATGGGTGGAAATTATAGCTGTTCCATATCCTGCAATGATATTTTCACCTAGGTATTGAAAAGTTATTCCTTCCTCATTTAGGCGATCACTGGGGCCTTTATTATATTTATCATAATGACTAAAATAGCTGTTTATAGCCATATCTGTGGAATGCTTTCTAGCAGCATTAGCAGCAGTAGATGACCAAGACAAAGTGGAAAGGCCGTTTCTTGCCCGAATGGAATTGGTAAGATCAAATACTAAGAGTTCTATATGGTTTGTAATTTCATCCATAGATTTATTTTCTTTAATATCAGCAGTAAGTAGGGATATTCCCGTAACATAATTTGTTCCTACTTCATCCATAAAAATTTCTAGGGAGTAAGAATGAGTATTATGGGTTAGGATAAAATCCATAGTAAAATCCTTTTTAAGAATTTTATTTACTAAATTTAGATCCGATTGGGGGCTTATACCCATAAAATTAAAATCTATAGAGTCTGTATAAAATCCTACCACTTCACTATCCCTAATGGCCACAAATAAAAGTTTGCTATAATCATTATTATAGACATAATAATTAAAATCATATTCAGTACTTACTATACGGTTTGGTTTACCTAGTTTATGTAATATGCTTTTTTCTTCTTCTCCTAGAGATATACTGATACCCCTTACATTTAAGGTAATCTCGCTATTAACAGTGGGATTTTTTTTGCTAGAGGAAGAATTTGATTTTGTAGATTTATTAGGTTTATTTAAAATGTCAGCTTCAGAGTAAGCCTGATTAATATGTGACATAGAAGAAATATCATTTTCTAGATTTGGATCAATATCCTTTTTTAAACAGCCCTTGGAACTTATACTAAATATTAGAGTACTTAAAAGAAGGACATACCTTAAGGAAATTTTTTTTCCCATAGTCAACTCCTTTTTATATATCCATGTTTAAGGTTAATTTGTTAGTCTTTATTTTAACATAATTACATAGGGGGAATCCATGTCATAAATTGGAAATATAAGAAGTTATTTTTTAAAACTGGCCTAACTATTGAAATCTATGGAAATATAAAGTATTATGAAATGAAAAAGTATATAAAGGAGAATAATATGAAAGTATTAGTTACAGGTGGAGCCGGGTATATAGCAAGTCATACAAATATAGAACTGCTTAACTGTGGGTATGAAGTTGTAGCTGTAGATAATCTAAGTAATTCTAATATGGAATCCATTAGAAGAGTTGAAAAGCTTACAAATCGTAAAATTAAGTTTTATGAAAATGATATTTTAGATAAAAGTGCTCTACAAAAAATTTTCGAAGAAGAAAAAATAGATGCAGTTATTCACTTTGCGGGATTAAAGGCAGTGGGAGAATCCTGTAAAATACCTTTAAAGTATTTTAAAAATAATGTATCAGGAACTATAAATTTATTGGAGGTAATGGAAGAGTACGGGGTTAAGACCTTAGTATTTTCATCATCTGCAACGGTTTATGGTGACCCCCAGACAGTACCTATAACAGAAGATTTTCCTTTATCAGTTACTAATCCCTATGGAAGAACTAAGCTGATGATAGAAGAAATACTTGGGGATATATATGCTGCTGATAATAGTTGGAATATTGCAATTCTAAGATATTTTAATCCAATCGGAGCCCATGAAAGTGGAGAAATCGGGGAAGATCCCAATGGCATTCCTAATAATCTGGTACCTTATATTGCAAAGGTGGCAATGGGTGTACTTGATAAGATTAATGTCTTTGGAGATGATTATGATACCCCTGACGGAACCGGTGTAAGGGATTATATACATGTGGTAGACTTAGCTATCGGTCATATAAAAGCTATTGAAAAACTTAAGGATAAACCGGGGCTGGTTACCTATAATTTAGGAACCGGAAGAGGTTACAGCGTCTTGGAGGTTATTCATAACTATGAGAAGGCCTGCAAAAAGAAGTTACCTTATGTTATTACCGATAGGAGGCCGGGAGATATAGCCATATCCTATGCAGATCCTGCTAAAGCCAATAAAGAACTGGGCTGGAAGGCAGTCAGGGATATTGAGCAAATGTGTAGGGATTCATATAATTGGCAAAGCAAAAATCCCAATGGATACCATAGTTAATCCTATATAGTATTAAGATATTTATGCAATATGTTAGATAAATTACAAAAAAATTAAATAAGTATTGACAAATNAGCTAAAATTTGTTAAAGTAAATATGGTTATACAGGAGAAGGTATTACCAGAGGTACGAAGTATGGGAGCGAGAGGGTAGATTAAATAAAATAAGATTGGCTAAAACGTGAGTTTGTAGGGGTGCACCTTTTTAGCCAATCTTATTTGCTTTTTAGAGAGTAGATTAATTGACTCCCACAGCAAGAAGGGTTATTCGATCCTCATCGGTAGTACTTGTGTCTTGATACAACTGTTCTAATTTAAAATCTGCCCATCTCATAAGTGTTCCTTCATGAAAAGTCCAGGAAGGGGTCACTATGGGATAAGTCATTTCTTCTTCATAATACCAAGGATCTTCCGGATGGAGGGGATTTGTAAGTATATGAAAATCCTGTGCCGGCATGTAACCTTGGGCCAGTAAAAAGCAGCGGTTTCCGTTTTCGTCAGTGGCAATATCTACAACCATAACACAATGGCCGGGGCTTCCTCCCTCAAGAAGAAGATCACCGGGAAGCAGTTCAGAAAGTTGTATAGGTTTGCTTTCTGCGGTTAGAGAAAGGGTTCCGGCATAAGTAAAGACCCTCTCCATATATTTTAAAAAGTTTTCATATGAATCATCATAGGAAGTGGAATGGACCCAAGTGACATTATTACCGTCTACTTTTATACGATAGCCCTCTCTCCATTTGTTATATTCCATATAAAAACCGTTAGTAAGATGAAAGGCAATTTTATCATACTCTTCTAAGGACCAATAGTATTCGGCATATATTCGCATGGCTGAATCGGCACATTGTTGTAAATCTTTTTTTCCTATATCTATATCAAAGACTGCCACATGGTTTTTTTGGTGCTTAATGGGTTTTTTGTTATATGCTAATACTTTACTTCCATCATCTTTTAATGGAAGATTTCTTATAAAACCGGTTAATTCATCTGAAGATGATGGTATGCGGCTATAACCTTTAGGAGTCATAATTCTGATATCTAGTGTTTTTCCCTCAGGATTTATAAAATTTATGGGATTTTCTATGTTAATACTTTCGGCATCAAGATTCTTATCATCATCTGTGGAATTTGTATCCGGATAATCCTTCTTGGTATTTTCATCAACAATAGCTTGATTATTATCTTTTTTATTACATCCCATCAGTAAAGAGAATAAAATAAACATAAGAAGGAAAAACTTAGATATAAATATGCAAATTTTAAGTGGTTTTTTTTGTGATTTCATAAGATCTCCTTTTAACTAACATAATATGGTATAATCCGTATATCGTTGACATTATATCATAGACTTTATATTTTTGTATTAATATAGTATTACAAAAGCTTTAAATAGTTATAACTTAGACCTATAACTGATTATAGAATGTTTGACAAAGCAAAAAACCCATGATATACTTTGACATAAATATGAAGATAAATGCAATGAAGAGAAGAGTAATCAGTGGAGCAATCGACAGAGAACCCCGGTAGCTGAGAAGGGGAGATTTGCATAAGCTGACGAAGATGGTCTCGGAGCAGCACACCGAGGAAGAAATTCTTAGGCTGTGACGGCAGCATCCGTTATTATGCTAGGCTGTTATATGCAGCGACTAAGGCCTATGATTGCGAAACATAGGTGAATTAAAGTGGTACCACGGGAAGTCCTCTCGTCTTTAAATATTAAAGACGGGAGTTTTTTATCGTATGGGAAGTATCACATATTCTTATGATAATACTAAGAAAGGAAGAGGATTATGAGTAAAAAGCCATATTATATTACAACAGCCATAGCTTATACCTCAGGCAAGCCCCATATAGGCAATACCTATGAAATTGTATTGGCTGACAGTATTGCCAGATTTAAACGCTGGGAAGGCTATGATGTATTTTTTCAGACCGGTACGGACGAACATGGTCAAAAAATTGAATTAAAGGCCAATGAGGCCGGTATAAGTCCTAAAGAATATGTAGATAAAATAGCCGGAGATATTAAGAATATCTGGGATCTAATGAACACATCCTATGATAAATTTATTCGAACTACAGACACGGATCATGAGAGACAGGTTCAAAAGATTTTTAAGAAGTTATATGAACAGGGAGATATTTATAAGGGATTTTATGAAGGTATGTATTGTACCCCCTGCGAATCATTTTTTACCCAATCACAGCTAAAGGAAGGAAAATGCCCGGACTGTGGAAGGGAAGTACAGGCTGCTAAGGAGGAAGCATATTTTCTTAAGTTAAGTAAATATGCTGACCGTTTAATAGAACATATTAAGGAAAATTCAGAGTTTATTCAGCCTGAATCTAGAAAACATGAGATGATGAATAATTTCCTTATACCGGGTCTTCAGGATTTATGTGTTTCTAGAACATCATTTAAATGGGGTATTCCTGTAGACTTTGATGATAAACATGTTATATATGTCTGGCTAGACGCTTTAAGCAATTATATTACCGGTATAGGATACGATGTGGACGGTAACAGCAGCCAGCAATTTAAAAAATACTGGCCTGCTAATTTACACCTAATAGGTAAAGATATATTAAGATTCCATACCATTTATTGGCCTATTACCTTGATGGCATTAGGCTTACCTCTTCCAAAACAGATTTTTGGCCATCCATGGCTTTTACAGGGCAGCTCCGGAGATAAGATGAGCAAATCAAAAGGAAATGTCCTTTATGCTGACGATCTTGTGAAAATCTTTGGGGTAGATGCCGTAAGATATTTTGTTCTTCATGAGATGCCCTTTGATAATGACGGAACAATTACCTGGGAGCTTTTAGTTGAAAGGATTAATTCTGACCTGGCCAATACCCTAGGTAACCTTGTGAATCGTACAATATCCATGTCAAATAAATATTTTGAGGGAATAGTTAGTGACGGTAAGGTGGTAGAAGCGGTTGATGAGCAGTTAAAAGGACTGGCACTTCAAACACCAAGCAAGGTTATTGCAAAAATGGAAAAGCTTAGGGTTGCCGATGCAATCAGTGAAATATTTAATCTCTTTAAACGTTGTAATAAATATATTGATGAAACTATGCCTTGGATTTTGGCCAAGGATGAGGAAAAGAAGGCACGTCTTGCCACAGTTTTATATAACCTAGTAGAAAGTATCTGTATAGGTGCAAGCCTTCTAAAACCCTTTATGCCGGAGACAGCAGATAAAATATTATCTCAGCTTTCAGCCAAGGCAAGATCCATTGAAGAAATAAATGATTTTGGCCTATATCCTTCAGGAACAAGGGTAACCGAAAAGCCTGAGATATTATTTGCCAGATTGGATATTAAAGAGGTTTTAAAACAGGTAGAAGAAAGTAAGGAAAAAGAAGAACAGGTAGAAGAAAACCAGGCAGGTCAAGGAAGTAAGGATATTATAGATATAGAAGCTAAGCCGGAAATAACCTACGATGATTTTGCTAAGTTGCAATTTCAAATAGGGGAAATCATTGCCTGTGAAGAAGTAAAAAAATCTAAGAAGCTCTTATGCTCTCAGGTTAAGATTGGATCCCAGGTAAAACAGATTGTATCCGGAATTAAGGGTCACTATACTGCCCAAGAGATGGTAGGTAAAAAGGTTATGGTTGTTACCAACTTAAAACCGGCAAAACTGGCAGGGCTTGTATCAGAAGGCATGCTTCTTTGTGCAGAAGATTTGGAAGGAAATTTATCCTTAATGATTCCCGAAAGACCCATGCCATCAGGAGCAGAGATTAGTTAATATAACAAAAAATTATTTAAGGGGCGCCGTAAATTGGCTGCCCCTTAAAATATTGATTAAATAAATTATTTGCTAGCAATTTCTTTATTACTTAACCATACTTCAATATGATCTTCAATTATTCCAAATTGAGCGGGACCGATATCCAGCAAAAATTTGTGAAATTCCTTAAGATTAAAATCATCCCCCAGTTTCTCTTGGGCAATATTTTTCAATTCTATAATTTCAAGGTACCCTATTGCATAAGGAAGATAAATAGCAGGTTCCTCTAAAAGTCTATTATAAATAGCTTCAGCTACATCCATATCACCGGTATATTGGCTAATATATGTAACGGCTTTGTCCTTAGTCCATCCTTCATAATGAATACCTATATCAGCCCTGGCATGTATCATAAGAAGAACTCTGTTGTTTATCTCCAATAAAGATGCAAGTTTTGGATCTATCCCTGCATAAGAGTAAGAAAGATACTCCACATATGTGGCCCATCCCTCATCATAACCTACAAAGTTAAGTAGATTTCTTATGGGAGCGGGATTTAGGCTTCTAAAATATACATTTTGATAAAGATGTCCCGGATAGCCTTCATGGGCCACTGTAGGATAAATAGTAGATAAGGTTTCAAGGTCATTCCCATTGATATAGATATTATTATCTGTATAATTATCAATTGCCGGAACCAAGTACATGGCAGGACTTAAATAATCAGACAAGGATTCATGAACATATTTTATCTCACAATTTACATCAACCGGTTCCGGAAAATCATCTACTATATTCTTTTTTAAATCCTCTAATATAGTTTCGGGATCTGTCAGAGGGAAGGCAGTAAAGGACTCCACCGTGTTTAAAAGTGAAGGCTCAAGTATGGCTAAATTAGTAATTTCCATAATATCGTCATTAATATTAGTTTCAAGCATTTTAATAATATCATTAAGGCTTCTACTAGATCCGGATTTAATTTTAGCCAAGGCCTTGTAATAAGCCTTACCTTCCGGATAATAATATAGGCCGGCATTATTTTTTCCGCTACCTTTTAATTCTTGAAGAACATCTATTATAAGCTCATAAGAAGGAATAATATATTCAAGAACTCTCTTTTTATTTTCATTTTTATAAGTTTTTCTTTCTTCATCGGTAAGGTTTTGGAAAGATTCAATTTTTTCATCAAAATATTCTATAAGAAGGTTCTCATCTGGGTTGGCAATAAAGGCTTCACATTGTTGGATAATACGGTCGGCAACGGCATCTGACATAAAAAGGCCTTTTTCAGACTTTTCTTTTTCAAATTCGCTTATATCCTCAAAATAATCATATACACAGGGAAGTAAATCCAGGTATCTTTCTATATCATCTTTATCATAAAAATTATATTCAGCAAGAAGTATAGGCAGCTGAGCCTGAAGTCCGGTAGTAGGACCAAGGCTTTCAAAATAATATAAATAATTACCCAGTTCCAATTCTGTCTCCAGATAATTATGTAAAATATCATAAGTAAGCTGCTGATCTAAAGTTAATGAATCATAATCAAATTCTTTTAGCTCCTTTAAGTACTCCTTAGATGTCATGAGTTCTTCCTTCAATCTTATGATACTGTATTCCCCTAAAGTAACTTCTGAAGGTTCAATTCCAAACTCTTCAGGACGGGAAAGAGTGTAATGAAGGGATAAGGCATCGCTTTGGACCTCATTAACAAAAACCTTATGAATAAATTGATCAAATTTACTTTGTTGACTTTCAATATCGGAAGACTTATTACATCCAAAAGTAAAAAAAGAAAATAAGAAAATTAAGCATAATATCAAATACAATTTTAGTCTTTTTTGAATAAATATTTTTTTAAACATAGTTACCTCCAGATAGGGTTAAAGTTAATGTTAATTTAAGTTTATTCGCAAATTGCTATTGTAAGAAGCATAATTTGAATAACACTTATATTACCTAAGTATATACAGGAATTTGTTAAGTTTTATCCTTAATAAGCCGAAATATAGACTGAAGACCTAAACATTATAACAGATTTTGTCATAAATTCAAATAGTTTTCCTTGGAAGGAATTGATAATAAATGAAGAATATTGTTACTAACACAGATATAGATCTTATTATGGAAATATTACGTCAGGCCAGGCCTATAAAGGCAGCAGTACAAAAGGAAGAGAGTAATAATACTCTTAGTTCAAAAGAAATAGAGTATAATAACAGCCCTAGATCCTATTTAAAAGGCCCTGATACAGATGGAGGGCTTATGCTTTCTAGAAAGAATAGAAAAATATATCTGCAAAAAAAAGATGAGTATTTTCAAGAAATAAAAAAGCATATAAATGATATTTTAAATAGATTAACAGAACAGGATTATAAAAAGCTTTTAGATGAGGGATTTCAAGTTGAGGATTTAACGGTTGAATCCCTGGCAGGGGCCATAAAGATGATTAAGGATTTTAACAATATTAATAAAGAAAAAAAAGAGGAAGCTTCCCCTAAAAACAAGGATAAAAAAATATCAGATGATGAACTTAATGAAAAAATGAAAGCTTATAATATTCCTGTTAGCGATGAAGCCAAGGATAGGATTAAAGAGGCATTAAACTTAAGTGAGAGTATTCAAAACATAGAGAAAAAAGATATTTTATATCTAATAGGAAAAAATTTGCCGCCCACCATTGAAAATATATATAAGGCAAGATATAGCAGTAAGAATAATGAGGCAAACAATAAATTATCCGATGCTGATTGGGATGAGCTAATACCTAAGGTAAGCGACTTTCTTAATAAAGTAGGCATACAGCTTAGTAATGACACCCTAGATAAAGCCAGATGGCTGGTTGAAAATAATCTTTCCTTATCAAAGGAAAATATAAATTACATAACAGGTTTAGAAAAGCTGGCGAGAAATTATGATAAGGGTATGATTTTAGAGAGGATTTTTAAGGGAATGGGAAAGGGAATCCTTCCCGGAGATGTTCCTTTGTTAGATGAAAATATAGAAGATAAGGATGTAAACAGGCTACTTGAAGATATCCATAGCATTAATGATGAAGATATAATAAATTCTGTAAAAGATAGGCAAGAAATTAATATAAAAAATTTAGTAAACAGTAAAGAAGCAGAAGAATTAGATGTAGAGCAGGAATATGAAAAGATGCCTGCAGACCAAAAGGTTAAGTTTATTACTGCTAAGAAACAATTGGAAGAAATTCGATTAAAAATGACAGCTGAAGCAGCATTAAGACTTGAAAAAAAGGGGTTTTCTATTGACACCAAGCCTTTAGAAGAAGTTGTTGAAAAACTCAGGCAAGAAGAAGAAAGCTATTATAAGGAGCTGTTAGAACAAGCAGAAATTAAGGCCGATGAAGAAAAAATTAATTTATTAAGAAATACCACAGAAAGTCTCAAAGAGTTAAAAATTATACCCGCTCATGTTTTAGGAGCAACTCTTTATGATATAGAAAAGCATACTATATCAGGACTTATAGGTACAGGAAGAAGCATCCTTATAGACTTAGAAAAGGCAAAAGAATCATACGAGGCCTTATTTACACAGCCAAGAACAGATTATGGGGACAGTATCCAGAAGGCTTTTGATAATATGGAATCTCTTATGGAGGAAATGGGTATTGAAGATACTTCATATAACAAAAGGGCCATAAGAATATTAGGATATAACCGGATGGAGATTACTAAAGAAGCAATAGAAGAGGTTAAAGCTTATGACCTTCAGGTTAATTATTTAATAAAAAATATGAATCCTGCCTTAGCAGTTAAAATTATAAAAGACGGACTTAATCCTATGGATCTTCCCATAGAAGAATTAAATTATCGTCTTGATAAGATAAGGGAGGAAGAAAGCTTTTCATCCATTGAAAAGTATAGCACATATCTTTACAAGTTAGAAAAGGAAAGCAAAATATCAGAAGCTGAGAGAAAAGCCTATATAGGAATTTATAGACTCCTATATCAAATTGAAAAATCTGATGGAGCCGCCCTAGGTGCAGTAATAAAATCAGAAAGAGAGGTAACCTTAAATAACCTTTTAACAGCCCTGCGGACCATGAAAAAAGGAAAAATGGACTATAATGTTGATGATAATTTTGGTGGTCTAAAAGAGCTATCATTTGAAAAGGAAACCATATCTGATCAATTAGGGGCGGTATTTTCAGAGCAAGCTAGCCAAAGAAATATTCATAGGTCCATAATAAAGCAGCTTTTAGAAGAGATGAATCCTGGAAAGTTACAAAGACTTCATATAAATAATACTGATGAAGAAGTACAAGCACAGCAAAATCTTTGGGATACCCTAGGTAATATGCCCATTGAGAAGCTCCTTGATCAGATAAAGGCTATGGAGACAAATCCAGGAGATGATCAGGCATATTTTTATGAAAAATTAAATCAGTTAAGGAAAATATATGAAAACTGTGACCAAGCAATTCATTTCCTCAATAACTTTAAAATTCCTTGTACTACAGGTAACCTAATAATGGCAGAGCAGATTTTAAATAACAGTATGGATGTCTATAAAAAACTTTTACATAGAAACCTTAAGAAAAAGAGCCAATTAACCGATAAATTAATAGACAAGAAGACTATAAATGAGGCATATGAGCAGCTTGAGCAGGAGGCAAAGGATATTATTGAGGAAAAAGCAAAAGCAGATGATATAGATTCTTTTAAGCTTAATGAGTTAAGAAATATGGGATTACAGATGCAATTTATAAAAACCTTAGGAAAAAGGGAATTTTATCAGCTTCCTCTAGAAATGTCAGGGAAATTAACTAATATTAATCTGACTATTATAAGGGGTAAATCTGATGCCGGAAAGGTAACAGTTACACTTTCATCGGACAAATTGGGAAATATCAAGGCAGAAGCTAGATTAAAGGAAAATACCCTCAGTGGATATTTTGCCTGTGACCATAAAGATAGTATATCTATACTTAAGACTAAAGAAGACTTACTAAATTCCTTATTAAAGGAAGAGAATTTAGAAATAAAACAGCTTAATTTCTACCTGCAACAAGCAGCCAAAGACATATACGGATACCAAAACACCTGGGAATCGGAAGGAAGCAGCAACCCTGAGACTGAGCGTATCTTGTATAGGGTTGCAAAAGCCTTAATATATATGATTAAAACAGCTGAGGAAGAATTATAAAATTCGCTGCCAGGAAAAAAGAAAGGAAAGGGAAGAAGAATGAGAATTAACCATAATATTTCTGCATTAAAAGCTAATAATCAGCTGGCAAGAACCAATAAGTTACTGGATGCCAGCCTAAAAAGATTATCCTCAGGTTATCGCATCAATAGTGCGGCTGATGATTCTGCGGGACTGGCTATATCTGAGAAAATGAAAACACAGATTTCAGGTTTGGAACAGGCCTCTAGAAATGCTTCTGATGGTATTTCCGTAATACAGACTGCAGAAGGAGCTCTTATTGAAGTAGAGTCCATGCTGCAGAGAATGAGAGAATTGGCAGTGCAATCAGCCAACGGAATATACACTATTGAGGATAGAAAAGCCATTCAAGCAGAAATCGATCAGTTAAATGAAGAGATTAACCGTATTTCTGAAAATACAGAGTTTAATACAATGACTTTACTAGACGGTAATATTGATAGAAAATCATTTTCCAGTAATAATAAGGTTAATTTGATTGCCTTATCAGATACAGTAGGAATCGGAAACTATGCAATAAAAATTACACAGGATGCCAGACAGGCAGTAGTGGTAGGTGGTTCTGTGGATTTTGGTGAAGGTGATTATACACCTACAACAAGAAAAATATCTGCTTCTGAGGCAGGTTCTATTAATATAAACGGTGAAACAGTTAAGGTAAACGAAGGGGATACCGTAGACGAGGTATTCCAAAAATTAAGAGATGTATGTGATAGTGTAAATGTCAATGTGTTTGCGGCAAATAGTGATGCAGTTCCTGATACAGATACTAATCATGATTTGGCCGGATATACCAGTAAGCAGTTAGCCGGAGGAGATAAATTAATCTTTGTATCCAGGGAGTACGGTTCAGATCAGAAAATTACCATACATTGTGATAAACCGGAATTAAGCAAGTTGTTGGGGTTAACCGTAAAAGGTGTAGAAGCCAGGGGAATAGATGCGAAAGCTGAGATAGACTTAGATAAGGGTAAACCGGAATCTCTTTTTGAAAACACTGCTACTGTATCTATTCGCGGTAATAAAATCACAGTTTCTGACAGAAATAATTTTAAAATGATATTTGAAGTGGATCCGGGTTCGGTAAAAACTGAGTTTACAGATGCTACAATAAATGGCCCGGAAGATGATTTCACACAGGGGGGAATTGGTGAAGAGGAGAAATCCATTGATATAACCGTATCAGTACTAGATGCAGGTCCAATGGATCTTCAAATCGGTGCCAATGAGGGTCAGACCATGTCAATCCGCATACCTAGGGTTACCCCCAGGACTCTTGGAATTGATAAAATAAATATAGGTACCGCTGACGGAGCACAAAGGGCAATTGCTTTACTGGATAATGCCATTAATGAAGTTTCGGCCATAAGATCAAAACTGGGAGCCTATCAAAACCGCCTGGAGCATTCCATATCCAATCTTGATGTAACAGCAGAAAACATGACAGAATCTTTATCCCGTATTGAAGATGTAGATATGGCTGAGGAGATGGCAGAGTATACACAAAAAAATGTTTTGGCACAAGCCGGAACCTCCATGCTGGCACAGGCAAATATGAGGCCTCAAAATATACTATCCTTGTTACAACAATAATCAAGCATTATGTTAGAATAATGGAATAAGTACAGGAGGTATTATATGAATAAAGAGGCCATTCAATCATTTACTGCCAGGATTAGTCAGGCATCTAGAAGTGAATTGGTAGTAATCTTATATGAAATAACCTTGGCTAAAATTGAAGAGGCCGAGAAGTTTTTTAAAGATAATAATCTAAGGGAGTTTGACAGGGAACTTAGAGGGGCACAAAAATGTGTAAGTGAGCTTATGTCATCCCTAGATTATAGATACAAGATTTCCTATGACTTACAGAGCCTATATATGTATACCAATAAGCATATTATTACTGCCATAGTAAAACAAAATCCTATAAGCTTACAGTATGCAAAATCTATACTTCAGAAGTTATTAGTAGGATTTGTAGAAGTCAGTAAGGCTGATAAAAGCGGTCCTATTATGCAAAATACTCAGCAGCTTTATGCCGGCTTAACCTATTCGAAAGGAACTTTAAATGAAACATTTATTGATCCGGCTAATAAAAGCCGAGGATTTATTGCATAAGAAAGCAAACATTAAAGAATATTATTAAGGATAACAAGCTTTACATATTAGATATGCAAACAAAAAGGGTCTGTTTTAAAATGATTATACTATTTTGAAACAGACTCTTTTTGCATATAATTATGATATTACCTTAAGATTTTGATTCTATATAGTTTTTTTCGGAGGCCTTAGCTTGCTTTAGCAAGTATTTATATCGATTTTGTATAGCATTAAGCTCATAGATGCAGCTGTCAATTAAATCGGGGTCAACAACGTATTCAAACTGTGAGTATGCTGCTTCTAAAGCCATCTTTGTCTTGTTAATTTCTTTCAATAAAAAATCTTCTTTTGGGGCTTTCTTCTTGGAGAATAATCTCATTTTCACCATCACTTTCCCTAATATTTTGTTAATAGTATAGTCAAAAAACTGATCATTTATTCTGTTTACTAGAATAAAATGGATAAATATGTATATAGATATTATAGGTGTAATATATTTAGGGGAATGATGCTATGGAAAAGATTGTACTGGCTATTATTATACTTGTATGTATAGTTATTATAGGAATATGTATTGCCAAGAAGAGACCTGATTTAATAGTAGATTTTTTGCTTAGGGCTTCTTTAGGAACCGCAGGTATATATTTGTTGGATTTTATAATAGGTTTGGGAGGTTATAATGTTAACGTTGGGGTTAATGTAATTACTATATTAGCCAATGGGTTTTTAGGATTGCCTGGTTTTATTCTTCTTTATGGACTTGCCTTTTATTACTCCATGAGCTGAATTTTGTGCATTATGTCCCCTGCTAAATAGTTTTTTTGTAGAAGAATACAGAAATATTCCGTCAATATAAGGAATATATTGACAATGGATTTTAATGTGATATATTATAGACATGCCAATAAATGTAAAAGGATTAAAGGAGGGATGTATTGGAGAAATTATTGGCTATATATGACCCGGAGATTTTGTATGCCAGCAGGTTAATGGAGTATTTTAGAAAGTCAGAATGGGAAGGATTTGAGATATTACTGTTTACTGGAATGGATCACCTAACTGATTTTTTAAAATATCAAAAGCTTGAAATCTTATTGTATGGAGGGGAGGCTCTTTTAGATAAGCTATCACTGGATAATGTAAGATATATTTTTTTACTAAGCAGTAATAATAAGCCTATTAGGGATAAATATCAAAGGATTTATAAGTACCAATCTGCAAGTAAGATTAAATCAGATATTTTATCATCCTACACAAGGCTTGAAGATAATAATAAGAAAGCAGCTTATGATGATGTACGATTTATATCAATCTATCCGCCGGTTTCAGGACCTGAAAAATTAACTTTTGCTTGGTTCTTGGCAAAAGAACTATCTAATAATTATAAGGTATTGTTTATATCTATGGAGATGTTAGCCACATCCTTTATTACAGGGGATGAAGTTATAAGTCAATCTATGTCAGAGTATTTATATTATCTAAAGGAAAGTAAGGAAGGTCTAGATACTAAACTGAAATCCTATCTAAGTTATTCTGAGAAATTATCTTATCTTTCAGGATTATCCCATGGTTTTGATTTACTTTCTTTAAGCAAAGAAGATATAGTAAGATTAATGGATATGCTTAAGGAGCAGGGGGATTATGAATTAGTGATTTTCTATCTTGGATTTTATTCGGAAGCCTCCATGGAGATTCTAAATAGAAGTACTGATGTCTATATTGCCCTTTGCGACATTCCATATGAAGAATTTGTATATAAAGAATGGGAAAGACAGATGGAGCTTATAGGCCTAATAAACCATCAATGTAAATACCGTAAAATAAAACTTTCAAGCTTATATCAAGGAGCCGGGTCAAATCCTCTACATGAAATTAGTATATCTGCCATTAAACCCTTGGCAAAAGAAATGGCTAAACATATGTAATATACTAAAAGTAAAATCTATGGAAAGGAGCAACTATGGGCTGGCTTAAAGAGAAGCTAAAACAGGATGTGCTTGACAGTATAGATTTAAGCTCTGATATATCTGACCAAGAGTTGTTAAGTATTATAGATGAGGTATTACTACAAAAAAGCAGACAGAATTTTATCAGTATGCAGGAAAAAAGAAGATTACGTAGGGATATTTTTAATTCTATAAGGAAGCTGGATATTCTTCAGGATATGATAGAAGATCCTACAATTACAGAAATAATGGTAAACGGAACAAAGGATATATTTATAGAGCAAAATGGTATTATAAAAACCAGTGATAAATGTTTTGAATCTTTAGAAAAGTTAGAAGATCTTGTTCAGCAAATTGTATCCCAGTCTAATCGTATTGTAAACGCTTCTAAGCCCATTGTAGATGCCAGACTTATGGATGGATCTAGGGTAAATATAGTACTTCCTCCCGTTGCCATAGACGGACCTGTTATTACCATAAGGAAGTTTCCTAAAAACCCCATTACAATTGATCAATTAATAGAATATAAATCTATAACTAAGGAAGCAGCTGATTTTTTAGAAAAATTAGTAATCTCAGGTTATAACATATTTATCAGCGGCGGCACCGGTTCCGGTAAGACTACATTTCTTAATGTATTATCTAATTATATTCCTCATTATCAAAGAATTATAACAATAGAAGATTCGGCAGAGTTGCAGATTCGTAATATCCCCAATTTAATACGTTTGGAAGTAAGATGCGGAAATACAGAAGGGAATAATGAAATTACGATTAGGGATTTAATAAAAACTTCCCTTAGGATGCGTCCCGATAGAATTATAGTAGGAGAGGTGCGGGATGAGGCTGCCATTGACATGTTACAGGCTTTAAATACCGGACATGATGGTTCTCTTTCCACAGGCCATGCAAATTCACCCTCAGATATGTTAAGCCGGCTGGAATCTTTAGTACTACTGGGAGCAGATATACCCCTTATGGCCATACGCAGACAAATTGCTTCTGCCATAGATATAATTGTTCACCTGGGAAGATTAAGAGATAAGTCTAGAAGAGTCTTGGAAATTACAGAAGTACTGGATTTAGAAGATGGTGAAATAAAATTAAATCCCATTTTTACATTTGTTGAAAGGGGAGAAGATAAAAATATGATTATTGGCAAATTGGAAAAGACGGGTAATCTGCAAAACATCCAAAAACTTGACAGGGCAGGTATAAAGCTGTAAGGCAGGTGCTAAAGATGATTGAAAAGGAAAGTATAAGGATTATTATAGAGGGTTTTATAGGGGTAATTATATTAGGATTTCTCTTTTATAGGAGTATTATAGGAATAATTTTCTTAAGTCCTTTAATTATCTTATATTACCAAAAGAAAAGAAAGGTTATAATAGCAAAAAGAAAATTGCAGTTAAATATTGAATTTAGAGACGGAATTAACAGTCTGTCAGCTGCATTAAGTGCTGGATATAGTGTAGAACAGGGCTTTACTGAAGCATTATTAGACTTAAAAAGTATGTATCCTAAGGGAGCAATGATTATAAATGAATTTGCATATATAACTAAGCAAATTCAGATGAATATACCGGTTGAGAAAGCTTTAAGGGATTTTGCAAGTCGCAGTGGTATAGAAGATATTATAAGTTTTTCAGAAGTTTTTTCTACAGCAAAAAGGACAGGGGGCGATCTTACTAAGATTATAAAAACTACAACAGATATAATCAGTAATAAGATAGAGGTAAAAAGAGAGATTGTGACCTTAATTGCTGCAAAAAAATTTGAAGCTAACATAATGAAAATTGTTCCGGCCGGCATCTTGTGTTATCTATCCCTTTCTTCTCCGGAAATGTTAAAGCCCTTATATCATAATCTTTTTGGAATTCTTATAATGACTTTTATATTGGGGGTCTATCTTTGTAGCTATAAATTAATCGATAAAATTGTTGATATTGAAGTATAAGGAATATAAATATGTTATATGGAATCATTATAATTTTCTTTGTTATTCTCTTTTTTTTCTCCAAAAGACAAATGGGCAGTACATTTAACAGTATAGATAAAAAGAAACATAGGCTTTATTTTCTTTATCCTATGGCTAGATTTATACTTATAAGGGCCGGACTGGAGGAAAAATGCCTAAAGCAATCGGAAGTATCAAAAAATATCCGTGCCCTATATGTTTTAGAAGGTCATGAAAATCAGACAAGGCTCTATTGGTATCAAAAAACATCTCTGGTTTTATTAATTATCTTTATATTTTCAAGTCTATCTTTCTTCATTTCCATTGAAAGTTATATGAATAAATCTGTATCCTTTGATAATCATCTTATCCGGCCCGAAGAAGAAGAGGGGGATAACCGTATTCGGTTAAGGTATAAAATACAAAACAGAGAAGATCTAAAAGACTTTTATGAAGATGAAATAACTATAGAAAATAAAGCTCGAATATATTCCCATAAAGAGTGGGATGAACTGCTTAATATAGCCATTCCTTATTTGGAAAAGGAGATGCTGGGGGAAAATGAAGAAGCAAGCCATGTTCATAGGAACTTAAACTTTATTAAGAAAATTCCTAAGACAGGTATAAGTATTGAGTGGATACCTAAGGATTATAAGCTGATTGACAGCAGAGGGATTATACATAATGAGGATATGGTGGAAGATAAAGTAGAAACCTTAGTTACTGCTATACTTCGCTATCATGACAGAAAGGTAGAACATATCATACCCATAACCATAGTGCCTCCCATAATGGATAATAAGGATATACTGCAGCGTGAGCTTGAAAGTATTATCGACGAAACAAATGAGGCCACAGCTATGGATAAAAAATGGAGCTTGCCTAAAAAAATAGGAGATTACTTAGTAATTTGGGAAAGAGATGAAAAGAATATAAGCATGCCTATTTTTATATTAGGCTTAACTGGCGCTATATTAATTTGGTTTTTTTGTGATAAAGAATTAGATAATAAAATGAAATTAAGAAATAATCAGTTACTACTTGATTATCCGGAAATTATAAATAAGTTTATTCTTTTAATAAATGCCGGTATGACTATAAAACAAGCATGGAGTAAAATTGCAGAGGATTATAGGCAAAAGCTAAATAAAGGTGAAATAAACATAAGATATGCCTACGAGGAAATGCTGGTGACCTTAAATGAGCTTAAACTAGGCATTCCCGAAGCCAAAGCCTATGAGCAATATGGTAAAAGAGTAGCTTTATTGCCCTATATGAAGTTTACTTCCTTGATAGTTCAAAATCTAAGGAAGGGGAATAAAGGGCTGGCAGACTTATTAAACAATGAAGCCATGGAAGCTTTACATACTCGAAGAGAAATCAGTAGAAGGCTCGGAGAAGAAGCATCCACTAAACTTATAGGTCCCATGATAATAATGCTTTTTATAGTACTGATTATCATTATGGTACCGGCCATAATTTCAATTCGTATGTAATTTTGTCTTAAGTAAAACTTTTATAAAAGGAGAAGAAAATGATAAGAAATTTAAAAAGGTTAATAAACACTGAACTAGATGGAGTTGGGGTAATTGAAATTATTTTAATACTGGTAGTTTTAATTGGTCTGGTTATTATTTTTAGGGATCAACTGGGGGAAATTATAAGCAATATATTTGACAGGATTAATGAGGCTATAGATTCCTTTTAAAGAAAAGTAGGAGGCATAAATTTGGAAACTCTTAAAAAGGAAAGATATCTTTATGGTTCAATTACCGTGTTTTTAAGTCTTACACTATTGTTAATTTTATCCCTGCTTATGACTATTATTGAAGGGGCAAGACATCATACTGCCAGGGTTATTGCAGAAAGATCTTTAACCCTTGCTATGGATTCGGTTTTAGCAGAATTTTATGGCCCCTTTATGGATGAATATCATCTACTGGGATTAGATTCATCCTATGGTGAGCCTATATGCAGTGATTATGAAATAACTCGGAGAATAGAAGAGTATATGTCTTATACATTAACTCCAAAGTTGGGTCTTGAGAGTAATGTAAATCCGGTTGAACTTTTTGGAATTTCCATAGAATCCCTTAAGCTTAATAGCAAAACCGGACTTATGGATTATGGGGGAGATATATTTATTCATGAAATCACTGAATATATGAAATACAAAGAACTTGGAGATATTGCAGAATTCTTTTTAAATAAAGCCTCCATATTGGAGCAGCCTAAAAAGCTTAGTATCCTTTATGAAGAAAAAATAAAAGTTGAAGAAGAAATCCTAGCCATAGATGAGGGCGTTCTTGCCTTAATGAAATATATAGACGGTATATCTACCAATAAAAAGGGCTTAGTAAGATCAAAAAATACAGGACTTAAGATTGAAAGTTTCTTTGCCAAAAAAATAATGTTTGAAACTCCGACTATGGAAAGTACCGGAATTAATAATGAGAGGGTATTTTATGCCTTAGAAAAATATTACTCAAATCCTAGTAAATTATTTGTTACCGTGGACAAGGAATTTCAAAAGTTAAGTGAAATTAGCACTTATCTTGAAGACTTAGAAAAAAGCCTTCAAAAAATTCAAGGTGAGAAAGAAGAAAATACTTATCTCTTAAAACAGTTAACAAAAAACATGGATGACAGGGACGACTTAGAGGCAGATATTTTAAATTTAGAAAATAAAATATCGGAACTTGAAAGATTTGCAGATGATATAGAAGCAAATATGGCTGATTATAACAAGGAACTTATAGTCTGTACAGAAACCATAACAAAGAAGGTAAATGAACTTAATAAGTTAATATCAGGGTGTATCACAGCAGTTAAACAAGCAATTCTTCAGTTAGAGCAAATCCTTATTACCATAGAAAAAGCCCAGCCTCTAATATTATCCTACGAAAAAAATCTAGAAAATAAAAAGGAAGAGTTGAGCAAGGATATTTATGAAAGCTTACAGGAAGGCTTAGAAGAATTAAAAAAATATCAAAAGGATATTGGAACAGGATATAATTTTCCTTTGATGAAAGATATTCTTGAGAAAAATTACGAAATACTTTTAAAATCTGAAAGAAACCTTGATCAGGCTTATAAAAAGCTATCAGATAAAGACTTTGACGGGGCAAAAAGTATTTATAGTAATACTTATAGAATACTTCAAGAATATCAGACAAAAAATCTTAATCTTGACTATAGTTCTTTAGTAACCTATAAGGATAAAACCCCTGATTTTATAGGCCAATTTAAGAAGCTTCTAGAAGAAGGGATATGTGCCTTAGTGGTGGATTATGAGACCATGTCAAGCAAGGAGTTGGGTAATTTTGGGGAACTGCCGTCAAAAACAGCCGGCTTATCTAAAGAAGATGACCAATTTTCATTTTTAACCTTGTTAAATAAGCTAAATTTAGGGGGAAAAAATTCCGGTTTAGACAGTTTCTTCCAAAGTTTCGGAGATTATAGCATAGACAGTCTTTTAAAGGAGGCTATAGATAATATAGCAAAACGCTTCTTGTTAATCGAATATATAAACCAGCACTTTTATAGATTTCCCTGTGAAAATGAAAGTAAGGAGACAAAGAAACCTTCTGTACTGACATATGAAAAGGAATATTTATTGTTTGGAAAGTTAAAAGATAAGGATAATCTAGAAGATATAATTAAAAAAATTATACTGATCAGAACCCTTCTTAACTTTACATCAATCTTGACAGATAAGGAAAAATGGCAGGAGGCTAAGACTATAGCAGCAACCTTAGTGGGCTTTATGGGACTTCCTATCTTGGTTACAATTACTCAGAGTATCTTAATGTTTCTATTAGCCTTTGGGTCAGGGCTTATTGATACTAGTGCCCTGTTGATGGGTAAGGAAATTCCAATCTTAAAAAAAAGAGTAGATCTTAAATTTGCAGAGCTTTTGCTGTTAAATAAGGAATACATAGAAAAAAAGGCCGCATCCTATAAAGAAGAAAAAGGATTTTCCTATAATGATTATTTAACTTTATTCTTATATTTTACGGATTTAGATAAGCTTTCCTTTCGTATGATGGATTTAATGCAGGAAAATATTAATCTTCGCTATGGAAGTAATTTTAGAATTTCCAATTGTATTTTTGGCTTTGAGACTGAGGCGGTATTTCATATAAAGCCAATCTTTACAAGTCTGTCATTTTTAAAAAAAATTTTAAAATCTGATTTTAATCAAATTTATATAGTCCAGGGGGATTATAGTTACTAGGATTTCTAAGCCATATGCAGGTGGCTTGGGATGTCCGCTCTTCTAAAAATAATTATTCACTTCTATTAACAATTCTATTAAATCAAAAAAAATAAAGTATCTCTCTCCAGGAAATCATTTGCTAGCAAACTCAATAAATTTTAATTAGAAGAACGGACACCCCAGGCCATCTAAAATATAGCTTATTCAGGTAGTGAGTATAATGAAAAAAACAAAAAATATAAAGGGTATAAATAAGTATATTGCAAATGCTTCCCTTACTATAGAGGCCTCCTTGGTATTGCCAATATTTTTATTTTTCTTCACGGCTTTTTTGTACTTTATACAAATATTTATTGTGCAAGAAATGCTACAAAAGGCAATTACCGAAACAGGCTTAAGTATGTCAAGGGCAGCCTATATATACTCAGATTTTTATGATGTAAGTGATAGCAAAACCTTTGATGAGGCTTTGTTAGAAGAAAATATTCAAAGAGGATTTAAGGAATTATACAGGACTATTATTTATAAGGGGGCTATTAAATATGCTGTTGAAAGCAGGCTCAATCTAGATAGAATTAATAATTCCTGTATCGTAGGTGGATTTGACGGGATAGATTTTAGTAGCAGCCAGGTATTTAAATGCAGTAATGACATAGATATAGTTGCCCGCTACCGGGTCAGAATTCCAATTCGAATATTTGGAATTTATGAAATGGATATGATACAAAGGGTTAGGCTTCGGGGATGGAGCGGACATAAGATTCCGGCCCTTTATAGAGTTATTGAAGAAAACAATGGCAAGGAGGAAAGCTTTGTATATGTAACTGACAGCGGTAGCGTATATCATCTAGATAGGACTTGCTCTCATATTAGCTTATCTGTTGAGGCCATCAGTGGAAAACCCACTTGGCAGAGAAATAAAAACGGAGGCAAATATTATCCCTGTGAGTACTGTTTAAAAAATGAAGATTCCCAAGAAGAAATTTATTATATAACATCATATGGGAATCGATATCACAAAGATAAGAGCTGTCCAAAAATTAATAGAAGGGTAAGTAAAATCCCCATAACAGAAGTGGGAGAAAGGGTCCCATGTAAACGATGTGGAAGATAAATACTGGGAGGTTATATTATGTGGGAGTTTATAGTAAGGGTCTTATTGGGCTTATTTCTTATGGTAGTTGCCATTAAGGATCTTATATCTAAAAAAATATCCCTATGGATAGTGATACTTTGTATTATTCTTTTATCCATATGTATCCCCTTTTGCAAAGCATTAACTTTACTTGATAGAATCTTAGGGATATCTCTTGGACTAGGAGTATTAATATTAAGTAAAATTACAGAAGGTAAAATAGGCATGGGAGATGGTCTGGTTTTAAGTGTAACAGGTATGGGATTAGGATTTTGGAGTAATCTGGAGCTATTTGCCCTGGCTCTGGCATTTGCAGCATTATTTAGTATGTTTCTTTTAGTATTTCGTCTTGCAGGGAGAAAAAATAGTATTCCATTTTTGCCTTTTATGTTTATCTCATATTTGTTTTTATGTATCCCTGTATGGAGTGAGATAATTTAAAGCCCATATAAAGGAGTGAACTTTTGAAGAAGAAAATTCAAGGAAGCTTTACCATAGAAGCCCTGTTGCTTATGCCCATTATACTTTTTACCATATTTTTTGTTTTATATCTGTCCTTTTATTTCTATGATTATTGTAGAGTTCAGGCAGTTGCAGATCAATTTATACATAAATTATCTATTAACCTAAAACATGAGTCTGATATAAGAACAGGAAAGATTTCATATGAAAGTATTGCCAGGCAAGGGGTCTTTTATCATGCAGCAGGAAATCTAAATAATAAAAAAAATGAAATAAAAAATTACCTAGTAAATAAATTATCAAAAGGTCTTTTAATCACCAAGATTACTGATATTCAAGTATCAGCAAACATATCAGAGATTTATATTAAGATTGAGGGAAAATTACAAGTTCCCATAAGAGCAATCTCCCGGATAATTTCAAAAAAAGAAGCTTTCGTAATAGAGGCTAAAGGAAGCTTCCATTACCCTGCCGGTACAGTTCGTATTTCTGAGATTGTATTAGATTTAGGTAAAAAGATTAAGAACATTGATGAATTAAAAGAAAAAATCGAGCTACTTCTTCCCTAGTCAGTCAATATGTGGCTGTGCTAAAGGCAGTAAATAACAAAAGGAGAAGAACAATGGAGGTTAGTTATAAAAAAGATCTTCGTAATAATTATTTGGTAGTAGAAAAAAAGGATAATAATGATGAAGAGGCTTATTGTGTCCGTATGATTTTGGCAAATTCCATAACCGGTATAATAAAGCCTGAGCAAAGAAACATTGATGGTCAAATACTGTATTATTATGATATTAGCTCAAAACAGCCTTTAGATATTATATATGAAAAAAAACCCATTAATTTCAATCAAGTAAATAAGCTTTTTACGGGTTTAATAGAAATCATGGAGCAGGCCTATGAGTTTCTTTTAAACGAAAATGATTTGGTTATGGAACCGGCTCATATTTATATAGACATTTCTACAGAACAGGCAAACTTATGTTATGTACCCGGCTATAATAAAGATATCAGAAAGCAAATAGCTAATCTAATTGAGTATATTATGAATAAGATTGATTATAAGGATAAGGAGGCGGTTCTTTTAGTATATAATTTATATGCAATCTGTCGTAAGGATAGTTTTTCCTATGAAGATTTATTATCGGTAATCAGAAAAAAGAGTCGGCAAGATAGTAAGATAGAAATCGAAGAAATTGGTAAGGGAGAAAGGGAAGAGAGTAAACCGGAAGCTGCCATAAAGGATCAAATCCCCAATGAGCAAATTCCGGTTATGATGGAGAAGATATTGGATGATCAGGAACATTATTATTTTCCCTTAAAAACTTATATCTATACAGGTATTTGTTGTCTATGTTTTATATTTACATTAATTTTAAGTATAAAAAGTAAATTAATATATACCTTTTTTGGTACTAGGATAGACTATAGTAAGTTTATGGTTTTATTACTTATTTTATTATGTATAATGGGATACGTATTAAGAAAAATATGGGATAAGAAAAATCGTCTTACAAAACTAATCAGGAAGGAAGAATATATAGATCCAAGGAAAGAAGATATAAGTTTAAAGGCATCAATTGAAGACTGTTTGGATGAAACCTTGTCAAAATCTAATAGGGATTTACTAAATAATAATGATAGTGATATTTTAAATCCTACGGTTTTATTAAATGAAGCTAGGGTATGTAAATGTTATCTTGAACCTATAAATCATAAAATCAATAAAATTATAGAAATGGATAATTTTCCTTTTGTAATAGGAAAGTATAAAAATAATGTGGACTACCTACTTGATAAGGAAGTAGTCAGTAGATATCATCTTAAGATTACCATGGAAGATGATAAGTATTACATAACTGATTTAAACTCCACCAATGGAACTTATCTAAATGAAAAACCCCTGCCTTGTTATAAAAAACATGAGATTGTAAGTGGAGATGAAGTTTCCATTGCAGGCATTAAGTATATATTTAGATTAGATAAGTAAATAATAAATTAATTTTGATTAAAAAGTGATGTATAGAATTAATAAGGGTACTTTACATCACTTTTTTGTCATTTATATGTATTGTAAATGTCAGGTTAGGAATGTTACAATAATAATAATATTTGAGTAATGATAATTGGGGGTAATAAAATGAAAAAATATGTGATGGCATTGGATCAGGGGACAACCAGCTCTCGCTGTATTATTTTTGATAAATCAGGAAAAATAAAAAGCATGGCAGGCAAAGAATTTACCCAGATATATCCTAAAGCCGGATGGGTAGAGCATAATCCTATGGAAATATGGTCTTCTCAAATATCTGTTGCAACCGAAGCCATGGCTAAGCTAGGTATAGAGGCAGGTGAAATAGCCTCTATCGGCATAACTAATCAAAGAGAGACTACAATTATATGGAATAAAAACACTGGGCAGCCCATATATAATGCTATAGTTTGGCAGTGTAGAAGAACATCTGATATGATAGATGAATTAAAGGAAAAAGGTTTAGAACCTTATATAAGGGAGACCACAGGCCTTATTCCTGATGCTTACTTTTCAGCTACAAAAATCAAATGGATATTGGATAATGTACCGGGGGCAAGAAAAGAAGCTGAAAAAGGGAATCTATTATTCGGAACCGTTGATTCATGGTTGATTTGGAATTTGACCAAGGGTAAAGTTTTTGTAACAGATTATACCAATGCTTCAAGAACTATGATGTTTGACATAAAAAAGCTTAAATGGGATGAAAGAATATTAAGAGAGCTTAATATACCTTATTCCATGCTTCCTGAAGTTAAGCCCTCAAGTTATACTTATGGATATACAGACAAATCACTTTTTGGAGAAGAGATTCCAATTTCAGGGGCAGCAGGAGATCAGCAGGCAGCCTTATTTGGCCAATGTTGTTTTGAAAAAGGAGAGGCTAAAAACACCTATGGAACCGGTTGCTTTTTATTGATGAATACAGGAGAAGAAGTGGTTAAATCAAAGCAGGGGCTACTTACAACAATAGCAGCCTGTACTGATGATAAAGTCATTTATGCATTAGAGGGCAGTGTCTTTGTAGCCGGAGCGGCTATTCAGTGGTTAAGGGATGAATTAAGACTTATCCATACTGCTTCTGAAAGCGAAAAATATGCATATGAAGTAAATGATACAAATGGTGTTTATGTAGTACCGGCCTTTACAGGACTTGGAGCACCTTATTGGGATCAATATGCTAGGGGAGCTATTGTAGGTATTACCAGAGGCTGTAACCGAGAGCATATTATCCGTGCCACACTAGAATCCATAGCCTATCAGACATATGATGTAATTAAAGCTATGGAGAGCGATTTAGATGGAAGCTTAAAAACCTTACGAGTAGATGGAGGGGCTAGTGTTAATAACTTTTTAATGCAGTTTCAAGCCGACATTTTAAATACTCAGGTACTAAGACCTGAATGTATTGAAACCACAGCCTTAGGTGCAGCATATTTGGCAGGTCTTTCTGTTGGATTTTGGAAGGATAAAGAGGAAATAAAGAAAAATTGGGCTTTATCTAAAACCTTTGAACCTAATATGGACGAAAAAAGTAGAGAGGAACTTATAAAAGGTTGGCGTAAGGCCGTTAATAGATCTTTTAACTGGGAAAAAGAATAGGATAGGATAATAATATCATGAAGATAGAAGATGGTATAATAAAACAACTGGCCGATCAAGGGTATCTAAAGCTAAATATAAAGATTAGCAATATGGATTTATTTTATCGAGCGGATGCTTTTAGTACAGATATTGTTCTGCTTCTTCGTGTTATTTCGGGAAAGGAAATAACCGTTGAAGAATATAAGTTAATAATTAATAATGTTAAAAATCATTTTACTCAGGCTGGTTTTTCAGATATACATCTTTTAGGGCTTATTATTACAGCCATGCCTAAGAAAGCTAAGCAATACTGCCTAGAAGAGGATGATCATTTTATTATTGATTTATGGAATAGGCAGCTTATTGTTTATGAAAATCAATCTCCATATTTTTCAGAATTAATAAGCATAGTCGAAGATATTATCCATGACCTATCTTATGATACTGGGATTAATAAAAAGGGATATTATAAGGACGATAACCGTAAGGTACAATGGATAACATTATTTAACACCTTATTTATTGTAATAAACATTATTATTTATCTGCTTGTCCATCATACTAGTATTTTAGGTGAAACTGATTTTGTATTGCATAGGGGGGCCCTCTCTTGGTACTTAATAAAAGAGAAGGGGGAACATTACAGAATACTAAGCTCCATGTTCCTACATTCTGATTTTGAACATTTAGCAAATAATATGCTGGTTTTGTTTTTTGTAGGAGATAATCTGGAGCGGGCCGTAGGTAAAATTAAGTATTTGATTATTTATTTTGGTTCCGGCATCATTGCAGGTCTTTCTTCTATCAGCTATAATATGCTAAAAAGAGAATTTGTAATGTCCATAGGAGCTTCCGGTGCCATTTTTGGTATTGTTGGAGCTATGGGATATATTCTCTTAATTAATAAAGGTCGTGTAAAGAACACCAGTAGCATACAGATAGTTTTATTTACTGTATTTAGTCTTTACGGTGGAGTTGCTAATGCCAATATTGATAACGTAGCTCACATCGGTGGCTTTATAGGAGGAGTAATTTTAGCCTTTCTTTTATATGGAAAACCAAAAAGGCAAATGGAGGCTAAGGGCGGTTATACATACCAAAGCGGACAGGAGGAAGATTAATATATGAAAATTAATATATATTATGGGGGAAGGGGTTTAATTGAGGATCCTACCATATATGTAATTAATAAGCTGACCGAAGTGCTAGAAGAGTTAAGGGTCGATGTCAGCAGATATAATTTGTATGAAGAGAAAAACTCCATTGCTATGCTTCCTAAAACATTAAAGGATGCAGATGGTGTAATACTGGCCACCACTGTAGAATGGATGGGAATAGGAGGCTTAATGCAGCAATTTTTAGATGCTTGCTGGCTATATGGAGATAAGGAGAAAATAGAAAAGTTATACATGCTACCGGTAGTTACGGCCAGCACCTATGGAGAAAGAGAAGCTCAACTAACCCTAATACAGGCTTGGGGTATGCTTGGGGGAGTCACCTATGACGGTTTATCAGCTTACGTAGAAGATTACTTAGAATTTGAAACAAATCGGGAGTATGCTATAACTATTGAAAAGAAAGCAGAATCCTTTTATAGGGTTATAAATCAAGAAAGAAGGATGCTTCCTGCCAGTAATATAGTAATTAGGCAGAATTTGCTTAAAAGCAATTCTATGATACTTACTCCTCAAGAAAGTGAGCAACTTTCCATTTATGCCTCCGATGATGTATATGTAAAAAAGCAAAAACAAGATATAGAGGAGCTTACCAGGATTTACAAGGAAATGTTGGAGGGTGCAGGGGATAACGATAGCTATCAAGAATTTATTCCAAATTTAAAAGAAAATTTTTGTCCCATGGAAGATTTTAAAGCCTCCTATGCAATTGACCTTACGGATATTAATAAAACCCTGGTAGTTGAGGTTGACGGAAGTATGCTAAATTGCTATTACGGCAAAAAAGCCGATGCAGATGTTATTGCAAAAACAAGCAGGGAAGTAATGAATAGTCTAATTCTTGGGAAAATCACCTTCCAAGGAGCCTTTATGTCCGGAAAACTTACGGCAAAAGGAAATTTTAAAACTCTTCGTAGCTTCGATCAGGTATTTTCCTTTAAATAAATAATTTTATAGGGGCAGAAGTATAGTAAAGCTGGTTAAGGCATCAGAGGAAGAAACCCTAATACTTCCTAAATGATTTTCTATAATGAATTTGGCTAAAGCAAGGCCTATACCGGTTCCGCCTTTTTTATGGGTTACGAAAGGTTTAAAGATTTCATCTATTTCATCCTCAGGGATGGGCTTGCCATTATTATTTATTTGTATAGATAGTAAGGGATGAGCACTGGTGGAGTCAATATTTATAAGTACTTCTATATAATTACCCTCATTTGTTGCTTCTAAGGCATTTTTTAAAAGGTTGGATATTGCCTGCTTTATCTTAGTAGCATCACAGGGGTAGGAAGAAATACTTTGTTCACACTCCGGAGAGGCTTTAATATAAAGTTGCTTTTTTTGATTAACCGCTTGAGGCATATAATTATCTACCAAATCCTGTATTAAACTTAAAAGATTACTTTCTTGAATATTAAGGGTTGTACAGGAGTTTAGGAGGGAAGCATCAGATATCATCTTCTCCATATCATTAATAAGTTCGAATATCTGATTCCAATATTTATAATCCTTAGTTTCGGGATGTTTCATCTCTATGTACTGAAGTGTCCCTTTAATAAGTGATAAGGGATTTCTAAGTTCATGAATAAACATTGAAATTGTCCTTTTGTGTTTTTCCATTATTGCTTGAATTGCCTCTTCGGTAATAGGGTTTATTTCTTGGTTCATACAGTCTCCTTTCCGGGTTTGAATATATACCCTATTCTTTGAAAATTTTTACAACGCCAATATAATATTATCAAAGAATGTTAAAAATTGCAATTAAAACATGATGAACTATAATAGGAGGGATTTTATGGACAACTGTATTTTTTGTAAGATTATAAGTGGAGATATTCCATCATCAGTGCTATATGAGGACGAAGCTTTTAAGGTAATTATGGACATATCCCCGGCAGCCAAAGGACATGCCATTATAATTCCCAAGAAGCACTTTGCCAACCTTTTTGAATTAGAGGATGATTTTGCAAATAAGCTACTGATAGTAGCGAAAAAAGTGGCTAAGGCAATGAAGAAGGAACTTGAATGTGACGGTATTAATCTTCTTCAGAACAATGGTGAAGCTGCGGGACAAAGCGTCTTCCATATACATTTTCATTTGATACCAAGATACCATGATGATAAAGTTAAAATAACATGGACACCGGGCCAATATAAAGATGGTGAGGCAAAAGAACTTGCCGATAAAATTGCAAGACATATTAGTTAATTAAAGAGCCATTGTATTCCTACACAAGGACTATAACATTGTGTAGGAATATAAATGGCTCTTAAAATTTAATCATTTTATAATTGGGTCTCTTTAATTAAGTTCATAATTACATCTATAGAATCATTAAGCTTGCTTTTCTTCATAGCCTCAATATAGCTGTGTTTGTTATTTATAACAGTTTGAATTGCTTCCATTAGGCTGCTGACACTAAGATCTTCTTCCTTAATTACATAGGAATAGCCTTGGGATTCAAAAGATTCTGCATTGAGGATTTGGTCTCCTCTGCTGGCTTTTAGGCTTAAGGGAATTAATATATTAGGAATCTTCAGAGCTAGTATTTCACATATGGCATTTGCTCCGGCTCTTGATATAACAAGGTTTGCAGCAGCAAATAAGTCACTTAGCTCTTTTTTAATATATTCAAATTGGGCATATCCTTCTAGGTTGTCTAGTTTCGGATCAAGGTTTCCCTTACCACAAAGATGAACAACTTGAAAATCCCTTAAGAGAGTAGGAAGCATACCCCTTATCACGTCATTTATTACCTTGGACCCGGAACTGCCGCCAATAACCANNATAACCGGTTTGTTGGCTGTGAAACCGCAAAAATCCAAGCCTTTTATCTTATTACCGGAGAAAAGCTCCTTACGTATGGGAGTACCGGTAAGAACAGCTTTTTTTTGAGGAATATGATTCATGGTTTCCGGGAAGTTTACACATACCTTTTGGGCAGCAGGAATTGCAATTTTATTGGCAAGACCCGGTGTCATATCAGATTCGTGAATAATAATAGGGATTTTACACCTTTTAGCGGCCAAAACCACCGGAACAGTTACAAAGCCTCCTTTTGAAAAGAGTATGTCCGGTTTAATTTTTTTAAGAATTTTATAAGCCTCAAAATATCCTTTTAAAACCTTAAAGGGATCGGTAAAGTTTTTTAAATCCAAGTATCTTCTTAGTTTACCCGAAGAAATACCGTAGTAAGGAATATCGTATTCTTTAATAAGTTTCCGTTCGATACCCTTATAGGATCCGATATAGTGAATATCATAGCCTTCTTTTTTTAGAGCCGGCAACATAGCAATACATGGGGTAACATGACCTGCTGTACCACCGCCGGTTAAAACAATACGCTTCATTTTGAAGACCTCCATTTCATTAAGGCTTTAGCCAGCTGATCTGGGCAGGAAGTGGCTTTATTTCCGCAGGTGGTTCCCATAAGTCTTTCTATAACGTCATCTACTTTCATTCCTACTAAGAGTCGGGACAAGCCGCTGGCATTTCCCGCACAACCCTTATGAAATTGAACAGATTTAATGATTCCGTTATCTTCTATGTCGATATGAATTTCAGTACAGCAAACCCCTGAGGTCTTGTATACCATGGAATCACACCCTTTCTTTAGATTGAATCATATCGTACATGGATTTTTTAGTTAAGTAATTTATGTACCATGTCCATTACCATACATAATCGACTACATTTTATCTTACAAAATTAATTTTTGCAAATACTTTTTAAGAGTATAACATGTTATTTATTTCAAATCTATACAAACAAGCGTTTGAATAATTGAAAAGTGCATGGTATAATATGTTTTAATGTGGTAGAATCTACCTTAGATTTTTATTGGAGGTTTTTATAAAAACTGGGCAATAAAAAATGCAGCTTCTCTGATATTTCCATTAAAGAGATGGAAAGAGTAATAACTTATATTTAATTTTAATCTGCATTGCAATTCTGATATAGTAAGATTAGAATATATATACTAAAATGACTTTATTGGAGGAACTTTATGAAAAAGATAGGAATAATCGGAGCAATGGATGAGGAAGTTAACCGACTGAAGGAAATGATGCAGGAGGTTAAGATTAAGAATATTGCTTCTATGGATTTTTATGAAGGAAGTTTTGAAGGTTCACCATTGGTTGTGGTTCGAAGCGGTATTGGAAAAGTAAATGCGGCTATTTGTACTCAGATTCTTGTGGACCTATATGATATTGATCTTGTAATAAATACTGGGGTAGCAGGATCCCTTAGAAATGAAATAAATATAGCCGATATTGTTATCTCCACGGATGCCTTGCAACATGACGTAGATGCAAGGGGTTTTGGTTATGAGCTTGGGGTTATTCCCCGGATGGAGGCATCCATATTTAAAGCAGATAATGATTTGCTAAATCTAGCTAAAAGTGTATGTAAAGAGGTGCTTCCTTCTTTAGGTGTTTATACAGGAAGAGTTGTAAGCGGGGATCAATTTATATCTGATTCTAAGAAAAAAGAATGGCTTATCAAAACCTTTGACGGATATTGTACTGAGATGGAGGGCGCGGCTATTGCCCAGGCTGCCTATCTTAATAAGATTCCTTTTTTAATTATCCGTGCCATTTCTGATAAGGCTGATCATAGTGCAGAGATGGACTATACAGAATTTGAGAAAATTGCCATTGATAATACTGTTAAGTTACTTAGGGCTTTGATTAAGAAGATTAATTAAGAAAGGGGATTGTTCATAGAACAATCCCTATTAATTTATGTATTATCTAAATTAATTATTTTGACACCGGTATAATAATGGGTCAAGATTTTATCGTAAGATATGCCTTGCTCTGCCATGGCATTGGCCCCATATTGACTTAAGCCTACGCCGTGGCCTACACCGGTGCAAATAATCCGGGCTTTACCTTCATAGTCCTCAATATAAAAATGATTTGAATTTAACCCCAAGGTTCTTGCAAATTCTTCACCCGATAAGGATATATTGCCAAGCTTTATTTCTGTTACATAGCCGGTACTATCCCGGCCGGATATTATTATGTCTTCAAAAATTGTTTTTTCTCCGCTTTCAAAAGAGGGATATGCTTGCTTTAGCAGTCCTATAAGTTCTTCCGGGGCATATTCCGTTATCTTTAAGTAATGGATTGAGGTTACATCGTCTTTACTGGGTACGCTGATTAGATAAGGCAAATCTACACCCCATGCTTCATGGGCGTTTCTTGTAAATCCTGTCCCGGTACCAAAAAACACAGGTAGTATCAGACTATCTTTATAGACTATAACCTCATCCTTGGTACCATAGACACAATTTTCTAATTTAGTGAAGTTTTTTAAATAATTTTCACTACCCCAATAAGTTTCCATTTCTTCCGGACTTATATATGACAATCCCAACTCTGAAGTGGTAAATTCTTTTTTATTAGGGTTATCTTCAGTAAGGAGAGAAATGTTATAAAGGGCATATGTTCTTGAAACTACTGCCTGAGCTTTTAAAGCTTCTATATTATAACCGGAGGGCATATTAGCAGCCACAACACCAATTAAATATTGATCAAAATCTAATTTTTGCCTTGTACCGTTTTTTTCATAGTAGATATTTAAACCCATTGCTTCTAAAGCTAAAGAATGATTTCTTTTATTATTATTTGAAAATATAAGAGTCATTATAAAAGGAAGTAGCAGTACCAAGATACTGACGGCTACAACCTTATACAAAATTTTTTTCATAATCGCCCCACAATAATAGTATTGGTATATTATATTAAGAATAAGGTTGTTTATGTATGTAACATGGGAGGCAATCAGAAGCAGTTTATATTTTTTTAATAAAAAGAAAGAAAAGATTAATTGACTATAGTAATTAAGAGATATAAGATTTGATACTATAGGAGGATTATTATGAAGGATAAATTAAGAAAATTTATGATGGGTCGTTACGGTATAGATGCTTTAAGCAGGTTTATATTTGCACTGGCTTTAATTTTATTAGTTATATCTAGGTTTTATTTAAGGGACTTTTTTTATATAATATCTTTAATGACTATCCTATACGGATACTATAGAATTTTTTCAAGAAATATAGACAGACGATATAGGGAAAATAACTTGTATCTTGCTTATATGAATAAGCTTAAGAAGTTGTTGCATAAGCAAAAGTATATGTTTAAGCAAAGAAAAGTATATCGTATATATTCTTGTCCTAACTGTAAGCAAAAGATACGGGTACCTAAGGGAAAAGGAAAGATTATGATTACTTGTCCTAAATGTAGAAACGAATTTATAAAAAGAAGTTAAAAAAATTGCCACCGGTATTACAAGTAGTAGTACCGGTGGTTTTTTATTTAATATACCCAGTAGACTTGATAGGGTAATAATATGGGGCATTATAAATTCCATTTAAATTGTAAATACAAGGAAGGTTTTATCTTTTCAATTATATTAATAATTATTTTAATTTCTTTTTGCACGTCAATAGTAGTATATAGATTTTTAATTAAGGAGGGTTCCATGGCATCTTTATTGGTATTAATAGCAACATGTAACTTGTTATCTATAAAGCCAAGCATAAAGTTGCCGTCAATTGCATAAAACATATTCTTTAGGGTGTCAATAAATTCCGGTGTTAATATATATTTTGCCTCATGGTCACTTTGAGCATATACAGTAAATAATTCATTGAAAACCTTATCTTCTAACTCAATTTTACTCCTACGGCATTCTTTTTTTCTAAAGAAACTACTTTTGGTTGATGCATGTTTAAAACCCTTTCCGATAATCTGCAAATTAAAATTATAATTTCCGTCAAACTCCAGGGTAATCCATCTACCATTAAAATATGTAACAGTAAAAGAGTGCTTACCGGTATAAACACGATTTTGAATTTTTATATCTGCCCGTTCAAAACGGACACCTTTGTATGAACCTTGCAAGTAATCATTGCTATAATAACGGTTTCCCAAGGACATTATACCAGTATTTTTTATGGTATCTTTATCTATCCCTTTTTTATAATCAAAATTTACATGACCAAATGTCTCTTGAAATGGTTCTTCTACCATTAGTTTTTTATAATAAGCTTTATAGTCTTTAAACTTCTTTTTATATCCGGTTATTAAGTTTAAAAGAAAATAGGTTACAAGACCAGAAATTATGAATATGACTAATACAATATTTATAGCTTTAACCTTTGGAGATACTATGATTCCTATAGTTATAGCAACAATGATGGAAGCTACAATGATAATTATTAAATGAGTAAGTACTTTTTTCCGTAGCTTTTCTAAATATGAAATTTTATCTTTCTTCATGCTCATCCCATTTCAAACAAGACAAATTAATTATACATAATTATACATTAAATGAGATAATATGCAAGAACATAAGGACAAATTTAAACAATATTTAATATTTAACACTAATATTTAACATTAATTTTATAAAGAGCCTATAGTGGCTACTATTTTATATTATTGTATCAGCATTGTTTTTATAAGTGGAGAAAATTAAAAGGCTTCAAATTTACACTTATATAATTTTGATGGTCTATGACCGGCTCCTTTAACCTTTTGCCCTGTTTCTATTACATAGTCAGATATTTTACGTCTAAAGTTTGCTGTCACCAATTCTTTTCCTAATATCTTTTCATATACAGTTTGTAAATCTGTAAGAGTAAAATATTCCGGAAGAAGCTGGGAAGCAAACATAACATTATTAATATTTTTACGTAAAGTGTTAATGGCATAAGCAATAATTTTACTATGGTCAAAAGCAATATCTTCTGATTTTAGTATAATATACTCGGTATTTATTTTTTTTGATGTATATTGAATTCTCTCCTCTATCAGAGCACTTAATTTAGATTCTGTACCGTTTAAAGTTAGCTGATAAATATTTTTAGTAATTTTACCTTGAACTAGATTATCACTTTCAGTTTTTATTTTTTCAAATTTTACATAAAACCAATCAGCCTCAATGGCGTCGGTACCGGCTTTTATCCGAAAGCGTTCCTCTTGGGCCAGGGCCATAAAGCTACAAGATATAATCCAGCCTCTGGGATCTCTGTCTATATCACTAAAGGTATGGAGCTGGGTTAGGGTAATGTCAGTTACCCCTGCTTCTTCCCTTAATTCACGGCAAGCTGCCTCTTCTAATGTTTCTCCCTGTCGCACAAAACCTCCGGGAAGAGCCCACTGATTTTTAAAGGGATGTTCTCCCCGTTTGATTAATAAAAGGGCCAGTTCTTTTTGAGATAGTTTTCGATAATTTTTGGCATCTTCACTTTTGATTGTAAATACCACCATGTCTGTGGCTATGGAAGGCCTGTCATAATTATTTATACTATATGAGTCTAAATAATCCCTTTCACTTATGTTATGTGTTTCTTTCATTATAAGGACCTCCTAAATTTAAGTACAATGTTTTATCTTTTGTTTTAGAAACTACCTGAATTGGCATCTAATCTATTTCGTATATCAGCAAGAGTGTATTCTTTAATCAGACACCGTCTTTAAATACAGGCTCTAAAACATAATAAGCTTATCTTCACCTATTAGCCTAGACATTCGAGGTGTAAAATATGAAACTATTTTGGTAAGCCCTTTTGGGTACTGTTCACTATGAACAGTTTTATAAAAATCACATAATAGTAGCGGTATTGTATTCATATAATTTCCCCTTTGCAATAAATAGCATAATCCATAATTAGTTATAATTGAATTACACTAATTAAACTGTGATTACCGGTAAACAGACTCTTTGTAGTATATATTCTACTGACTAATCCGCTTTCAATTAAGTTGCCTTCTAAAATACTGTTTTCCACATGACTGGCAAAGGCATAGATATTTTTTGCGCCTAACTTTTTTAGGGCCAGTGCCGAATAATACATGGATCCTCCGTAGGAGATGATATCATCTATCATTAAAATATTACGATCTGCAATAATATTGGAGTTATCGATAATATCAAGTCCTGTAATCTCACCATTATCCCAATTATGTTTTTTATTACCAAAGCAATAAGGCAGGGGTATAATTTCGCTATATTTCTTAGCAGCATTAGAATCAGGATAATAAAGCAAAGCTGCCTGTCCTTCCATATCCAAAATAAGATCCATAGTATGCTTAATATAGGGTAGGGGACTAAGGATATGGATATTATTGATTAGTGCTATACTGACGCTAGAGTGAGGATCTAGTACGGTAACTTTATCAAATTCCAGACTATTAATAATATCTGCAAAATATTTTAGNGTGAACACATCACAGTCTTNATGTATACGATCCATCCTGCTGTGGGGAATATAAGGCAGATATAAAGAAATATTAGCCCCGGGATTAATCCTTCTTAAATGCTTTACGGCACATATTAGGACAAATAATTCGGCATCATTTTNATAAAACCACTGTATTTCTAGCTTATCACCATAAATGGCTAACTTTAAAAGCAAAGAGCCATCGGGATAATGATTTATATTAATTTTTTGACCGTTAATTTGTATCATTTTATAACCCCTATTCGTTAAGAATATTAATTTGACACATTTTCATGGCTTTAAGAGCATTTCTATGGCTTTCTGGTGTAACACCGGCACAGCATGCTGCATCAACATTTACCTTTGCTTCCGGTAGAAAGGCTTTTATCATAATGGCATTAGAAATAACACAAATATCAGTACATAAACCGACTAATTCAAACGCTGCATCTTGATAATTAGTTGTTATTACAGACATTAAGCTAAGGGAACCAAAGGTGGGTTTATCTATAATAAGAGAACCTGCGGTGTCTAATTGGTCAGATATAGCCCAGCCATGGGTACCTTTTATACAATGTTCAACCGGCAAGTTTTTGCCTTCTTGAGTTTGAAGATAGTTTTTATCATGGGTATCTCTTGTAAATATAACCGTATGGCCTGCATCTTTGTATTCCTTTATTTTTCTTTTTACATTAGGTAGAATGCTTACGGCTTCTTTTGTTCCCAAGGCCCCATCAATAAAATCATTTTGCATATCAACAACAACCAATACTTTCTTCATATAATTACTACCTCCTTATAATTAATACAGACTTAATATTAAGATGATATTATTATTATGATAATAAGATGTCAAGATAAATTGGTAATTTTTTAAAATAATATGCAAAATGTTTTAATATATTTATAATTGGTAATAAAGCTTTAAATATTGCAATGGGTATATTTGGTTGTAATATGTCAAATTATCTTGTATAATTTTTATATAAGTTAATAAATAAATAGGGGTGGTAGTGTGAAAAAGGGTAATAATAGTCTTCTTAAGTTTATAGCAGGAATTGTAATGCTGGTTGTAGGTCTATATTGGTTTATGTCAAGTGTTACAGTTACTACAGGATTTTATAATTTTAGAATTGGTCATATAAACTCTGGGGGTCTTGTTATAGTTCCTTTTATCGTCGGAATATGCTGGATGTTTGCTAATCCTGATTCCATAGTTGCTAAGATTGTTACAGTACTTGGCTTAATCATTATATTAGTCTCAATAATTGCAGGAACCCGTTTTGTATTTCATAGGAGAAATTTGTATGAGTATTTATTGATGCTGATATTTATCTTTGGGGGAGCAGCTATAACTTTAAAAATGCTATTTTCTAAAGAAAATTAATATTCAAAATCATAAGAAAATGTCTGATTGTGATTAGTCAGACTGGGTTAGGTATAATATAAAAAGTAGCAGTAGCTCTTTAAAGGGCTACTGTTTTTTTATGGACAAATAGTAGAGAAATAAAATGTAAAATACAGTAAAGAATACTTGTAAAATTATGTTAAATATTATATGATAGAACTTGAAAAGAGTAAAAATATACCAAAAAATATCAATTTTAAGGAGGCGTACTATGAAAAGAGTTATGGCATTTATCTTATCTGCCATAATTATGGTTGGGGTTATACCACAGCCTGTTATGGCAGCAGACAATCAGGACTTCAACTATGTTGATGCATTTGCAAAATCTATTCTTTTCTACGAGGCAAACTGGTGCGGACCGGATGCGGGAAATAACAGAATTAAGTGGCGTGGCCCCTGCCACATCGAAGATGGAAAGGATGTAGGGCTTGACCTTACAGGGGGATTTCATGATTGCGGAGATCATGTGAAATTTGGCTTACCCCAATGTGCTTCAGCCTCTACCCTTGCCTGGGCATATTATGAATTTGAAGACACTTTTATTGAAAAGGGCCAGGATGTGTATATGCTAAATATCCTAAAGCATTTTTGCGACTACTTTATGAAATGTTTCCCTAACAAGACAACATTTTATTATCAAGTAGGGGACGGTGATGTTGATCATCAATACTGGGGTCCCCCTGAACTTCAGACCTATGACAGACCTACTTATTATGTAGCAACACCTTCTAATCCCGGATCAGATGTGGCTGGAGATGCCGCGGCAGCCTTGGCAATCATGTCCATAATCTATAAGGACAGGGATTCGGAATATGCGGCAAAATGCTTAACATATGCTAAGGACTTATATAACTTTGGTATGACCTATAGGGGAAATAGTAAGGGCCAAAGCTATTATCTGCCCAGTGATTATCGGGATGAATTAATGTGGGGATCCATTTGGCTTTATGTAGCAACCGGTGACAAGACCTATATGGATAATGTGGATAAACTTATGGCTGAGAAAAATATCGGTGGAGATAATATGTTTAACGACCACTGGACCCATTGCTGGGATTATGTTTTGACAGGAGTATTTGTAAAGCTTGCCACTTTATCAGACAATCCCAAATATAGAAGAATTGCAGAAGATCATATGGATTACTGGCAAAATAGAATTAGAACTACTCCTGGAGGTTTAAAATATCTTGACAGTTGGGGAGTATGTAAGTATCCTGCGGCGGAAAGTTTTGTACAGCTTGTTTATTATAAGGAAACAGGAGAAAAGAAGTATCTGGACTTTGCAAAGAGCCAGATTGATTATATCCTAGGAAAAAATCCAAATAATATGTCCTATGTGGTTGGTTTTGGAGATAAATATCCAAAATACCCCCATCATCGGGCTGCAAACGGAATGCTAGAGGGACCACCTGCCGATGAAAAGAAAGATGCAGGTATGAGACACATTCTCTATGGTGCTCTTGTGGGAGGAGCAGATATCAATGACAAATATATTGACGATATTAATGAGTATGTTTATACGGAAACAGGACTAGATTATAATGCAGGGCTGGTTGGTGCCTTGGCAGGAATGTCCAAATATTTTGGACAAGGTCAGGTGCCGGAAGAAGTACCTGGCATTGAGTGGGAACCTACAAAGTACTATACCGAAGCAAAGCTATACAAGACCAGTAATGAGGGAGTTGTTATTGACCTTAATTTATATAATATTGCAACATCACCTCCCCAATATGAAGATGACTTAACCGTTAAGTTTTTCCTTGACCTATCAGAGTATGCTTCTGTAGGAATTGATCCGAGTAAATTCTCTACCCAAATATATTATTCCCAAGCAAATGCTAAGATTTCTTCTGTTATGCCTTGGGATAAAGACAATAATATATATTATGTAGAAATATCCTTCCCTGATGAAAAATTATATGCAAGAACTTATGTGCAATTTGCCATCTACAATTATCAGGGTAAAGTTTGGGATTCTTCCAATGACCATTCAACTTCAAAGCTAACTAATACATATAAAGAAATAGATAACATACCTATCTATAAAAAGAATGTTAAGGTATATGGAGTTGACCCATCTGGAGAAGAAGAAATTCTATATGGTGATGTAAATACAGATGGTGTGATAGATGCAATTGACTTAGGACTGCTCAAAAAATACCTGCTAAGTATGGATGAAGATACCATATCAATAAAAAATGCTGATCTTAATCAAGATGGATTTGTTGATGCAATTGATTTTGCACAATTAAAAAAGATATTATTGAAATAAATTAATATAATATATTAATGCTACAATCTTAAAAGTAAAAAAGGAGTCATATAATATGTTTTGCATGTAATATGACTCCTTTTTACTTATGTGGATAGCGTGAATCAATAAATAAAAGAACTTTGTAAGCTCTTATTTATTACAGACGGTTTAAATATGGTCGGGAAATGTAAGAAGGTTATTGATTATACATTTACAAATTGAGAATCGGAGTTGGAACAGGGTAAAACACTTGAAATATTTATAAAATGTATCCTTTTAAGTGTTGGGTTTTCATAAGTTAAATCTGATGGAATATATATATATTTGATGGTGCACCTGGTCAAATAATTTAGGGATTGGGTGAAGCAAATTGCAAAACCATCAATTCACCGTCGAACAAAGCCTTGCCAAAAACATGGCAAGGCTTGACAAGAAAAAGGCATTTCGCCAGAGGGCTCATGCTTTTTCTTGCAGTTTTCAATTTTTATGGCTTACAGTTAAAAAACAAGGTACTACACCTCAAAACAGCGTAGTACCTTGTTTTTATTTAAGCGGATAACGGGAATCGAACCCGCATCCCAAGCTTGGGAAGCTCGTGTTTTACCACTAAACTATATCCGCTTACAAAATTATTTTATAACTTTGATAAAAAAAGTCAAGAATATGTATTGTATTAGGATTAAAAAATTTTGAAATGGAAATATTAATAAAATAAGTCGGAATGTTAATTTTAAAAAGAAAATTATTTATCCATGTAATGACTTAGGAATAATTAAATTAATATCTGAGAAGAATATACTTAGAGGTGATAACAGTGAATAAAAGGTTAGCTGAATTTTTCAAAAGCAAAGGTTATTATGTGTTATTATTTGTCGGTATTATCGCTATAGCTGCAGTAGCGCTCATTGGCTCCAATTTAACCTCAAATTCTGATGAGGGAGAAAATATTGTGGATCTTAATGAACCGGATAATAACATAGAAGCCAGAGATAATAATAATAATCTTCAGGCTGATAATAACGATACATCAAATCAGGTTGCTAATAATGAAGAAGTAGCCGGATCTGGTGAAACTGGGGGAGGTCAAAATCTTGCTAACAATGACAGCCTTCTAGAATTTGATGTTTATACGAGGGAGGAAGAAAACGGAATTGACCTTTCAGAAAATGATGAGTCTGTGCAGGTTGCAGATGCTGAACAGGATAATAATGAGCAGCCACAGACAGTTGAAACCACCGGTAGCACAGTTAAGAATTCACCTTCCCTAAGTTTTGATGCCCAACAGGGACTTCTTTGGCCGGTGGAAGGTAATGTAATTATGAATTATAGTATGGATCACTTGACCTATCATGCTACTCTTATGCAGTTTAAGGTTAACCCGGCAATTATTATAGATGCTGAGGTGGGTACAGAGGTTAAGTCAGCAGCAGACGGAGTTATAACAGAGATTTATGATGATCCCGTAACAGGATTAACAGTTACCATGGATATTGGTGATGGATACTCCCTAGTCTATGGCCAACTTAAAGATGTAAACTACCAGGTTGGGGATAAATTGTCAGAGGGTGAAGTTATAGGACTTATTAATGAACCCACAAAATACTATACAGTAGAAGGTAGTAATCTCTACTTTATGGTAATGGAAGATGGACAAACTGTAAACCCCATGCTGTTATTACGCTAAAGGACTGATAGAATGATTATGAAAAAAGAAAGGGCATGTTAGCTTTAAGAAAACATGTCCTTTCTTTTTATTAATCTATTAGATAATTCTTTTTTCTTAATGATTCTTCTATCCTATCAAGAATCTCCTCACTATTAGCCTCAATTGTATGGCTGTGGGTTCCGGCGGTAAGCTCCTTTAAGGGAACAATTTTTTTCTCTTTAACTTGTTTTACAAAATCGTAAACATCACTTCGATTACGAATAATAAGGTCTGTTACTATTCGGCCATAGATTTCATGTATAACATGAACATCTAAAATTTTGCCTCCATTATCAACAATAGTACATAACTCATCTTCAATTTCATCGGTGGAATGCTTTACGTTAATTACCCGTGTATATGTAGGTTCATTATGTTGATATAATAGATAGCCCTTGGTAGTTGATATAATATCATAATCGGCAGCCCTTAAAAGTGCAATGTCCTGAACAATAACCTGCCTGCTAACCCCTAGGATTTGGGATAACTCACCACCGGTTATGGGTTCTTTACGATTTTTTATTATCTCTATTAACTTTTCCCTCCGGGTATTTCCATCCATACTAAAACCTTCTTATCTAATATTAATACTTTTATTTTTATCTTTATTCCGATATAATAGAACGGAAAATATATAAATATATATAGTAATTATATACTTAGAAAATAAGATACGCAACTTTTTCCTGCATATTTTAGAATAAGAGAAAGGGAATACTATGTTTCGATTATGGGCAAAAATATTTAAAGATAATAGAATGATTAAGGATATGGTCGTAAGCAATGACAACCCTAACTTAAGAAGAACCCAAAAAATTTTTTCAGCAATTGATGATATCTGCAGTGCCTTTGATTTGCCAAAACCCATATGGCTAGATTCAACCATAGCTGATTTTAAAAGGTACGATAAGACAAGATTTGTCCAGGATAATTTCATAGAACCTATTGACTTTGATTATCTTGAAATTCATGTAATAGAGGAGGACTAATATGAGAGGGAGATGCCATAAGCTATTTTGTATTCTCCTTCTTTGTCTTTTCATGGGGTCATGTGATAAATATACCGGTCAGGATGAATTAAAGGTTCAGGATAACAATAGGAATATAATTAAAGAAATAAACCAAAAAGGGGATGTGAATGTGGTGGAGAAAAAAGATATACAAGAGGAACATTTAGATGGGAAAGAGTTAAATAAGAAATATAGAGACTATCCTGCCGGAACAGAAATTGATATAGCAGAACTTAATCAGGAGAGTCTTAAGTCATTATTTTATATGGAAGAATTAAATCAGGAAATTATAAACCGTATAAACGGGAAATCCTATAAAGAAAACTGCGATATTCCTTATAGTGATTTACGTTATATACGGGTTCTTCATATAGGATTTGACGGACTAACTCACATAGGGGAAATGATTGTAAACAAGGCAATTGCACAGGATGTAATAGATATTTTCTGGGAGCTATACAGTATTTCATATCCTATTGAGAAAATGCTTCTTATTGATGACTATAATGCCGATGATTTAGAATCAATGAAAGATAATAATTCTTCAGCCTTTAACTTTAGGTTTATAGAGGGTACAAGTAAGCGTTCTGTCCACAGTGATGGATTGGCTATAGATATAAATCCATTATATAATCCGTACGTTCGTACAAGAGAAGGTAAGTTGGAGATTTTACCTGAAAATGCAGAAGAATATGTGGATAGATCTATAGATAACATTTATTATATAAGAAAAGATGATCCTTGTTATGAGGCATTTATAAAAAGGGGCTTTACTTGGGGCGGAGAGTGGAAAAACAGTAAAGACTATCAGCATTTTGAGAAAAAGATAGGGGACTAAGCAGCCTGGTAAATATTTGATTTTAGAATATTCCGGTGATATAATGATACGGTATAAATTAAGTTAACCGTCCTCTAGATTAGAAAGGAAGCAACAATCTATGTCATATATGGCACTTTATAGGAAGTTTAGGCCCGATAACTTTAAGGATGTAAAAGGCCAAGATCATATTGTAACCACCCTTAAAAACCAAATAAAGTCCGGAAGAATAGGACATGCCTATCTATTTACAGGGACCAGAGGAACCGGTAAAACTTCTGTGGCAAAATTATTTGCAAAGACTGTAAACTGTGAAAACCCCAGTGACGGCAATCCTTGTAATGAATGTAGCTTATGTAAAGGGATTGCAGCCGGTACTTCCATGAATGTAATTGAGATAGACGCTGCATCGAACAACGGTGTTGAAAATGTAAGAGAGATTGTTGAAGAGGTAAGATATTCACCTACGGAAGGTAAATATAAAGTATACATCATTGATGAGGTTCATATGCTTTCTACGGGAGCATTTAATGCCCTTTTAAAGACTATTGAAGAGCCTCCTTCTTATGTTATCTTCATCTTGGCTACAACAGAGGTTCATAAAATTCCTGTAACCATATTATCCCGGTGCCAGAGATATGATTTTAAGCGGATAAGTATAGATATCATAGTAGACCGACTTAGGGAACTGATGGATGAAGAAAAGATTGAAATAGAGGATAAGGCCTTAAAATATATTGCAAGGGTGGCAGACGGATCCCTAAGGGATGCTTTAAGTTTACTGGATCAATGTATTTCTTTTTATCTGGGCAAGACTATCACTTATGATAATGTTCTGGATGTATTGGGAACCGTTGATACCAAGGTATTCTCCAAACTGCTACAAAGCATTAATAATCAAGATGTATCAGAGTGTATAAAGATTCTTGACGAAGTGGAAATTACCGGCAGAGAGCTGTCACAATTTGTGATAGACTTTATCTGGTATCTTAGAAATCTTCTACTGGTTAAGACAACAGAGGATGTAACAGAAATTATAATTGATATATCCTCAGAGAACTTGCTGCTATTAAAGCAGGAAGCAGAGTCCATAGAAGTAGATATACTTATGAGATATATTAGAATCTTCTCAGAGTTATCAAATCAGATTCGTTATGCTTCCAGAAAGAGAGTGCTGTTGGAAATTGCACTTATAAAAGTCTGCAGGCCCCAGATGGAACATAATTATGATGCCTTGATTAATCGTATTAAGGCCTTAGAGGAGAAACTAGAACAAGGTATTATAGTAAAATCTGATGACAATAAGGTGGAAACACCAAAAGAAGAATCGGAGCCTATAAAAAAGCAGGAAATATTACCCCAGGCACTTCCTGAGGATTTAAAAAAAGTGGCCGGTAACTGGAGAGGCTTGCTTTCTCAGATTTCTAAGAAAGCACCTGCACTGGCCTCTGTTCTTCGCAGTGCCACATTAAGTGTTGATGATAACCTAGGGCTTGTGATTGTGGTGACAGATCCTCTCGATAAGGAATTAGTAGATAGAGAAGGACATAAAAAAGTTATCCTAGATGCTATAGCAGCTATGCTTGGAAAACAGGCAGAAATTAGTGTTAGGTATCTGGATAAGGATAAAGAAAATATTAATAACCTTGTTGATCTTACAAAAATAATTAAGGTTCCAATTGAATATGAATAAGAAAATCAATATATTTGTTTGATTTAATTATGGAAGAGTATGAGGCTTTATACTATAATATAATTTAAAGATTACCCTGATGAAGGAAAGGAGCTTATATAATGGCAAGAAGAGGTGGATTTCCCGGTGGAGGAATACCGGGTAATATGAATAATTTAATGAAACAGGCACAGCGTATGCAAAAGCAAATGGAGGAAAAGACAAAAGAACTTGAGGAGAAAACCTGGGAAGCTAGTGCCGGCGGCGGAGCTGTGACCGTTACTGTTTCAGGTAAGAAAGAAATTTTATCCGTTAAAATATCACAGGAAGTGGTAGATCCGGATGATGTTGAGATGTTGGAAGATCTAATAGTTGCAGCTACCAATGAAGCATTAAGGCAAATGGAGGAAGAATCCGCAGAGGTAATGAGTCAAATTACAGGTGGATTAGGTGGCTTGGGAGGATTCCCGTTCTAATGGATTACTATAGCAGTAAGATAAGCAAGTTAATAGAGGAGCTTTCAAAGCTTCCCGGTATTGGTGCAAAGACAGCCCAAAGGCTTGCTTTTCATATTATAAATATGCCGGAGGATCAAGTGATGGAATTGTCAAATTCCATCGTTGATGCCAAAAAGAAGATACAGTACTGTAGTGAGTGTTTGACTCTTACAGATAGGGAGTTATGTCCCATCTGCTCATCTCCCAAAAGAAATAAAAGGCAGATTATGGTTGTAGAAAATCCTAGGGATTTGGCAGCCTATGAAAAGACAGGAAAATATGAGGGAGTATACCATGTACTTCATGGAGCAATCTCCCCCATGCTTGGCATAGGTCCCGGGGATATAAAGCTAAAAGAGTTAATGACTCGACTTCAACAGGATGTTGAAGAAGTTATTATTGCAACTAACTCCAGCCTTGAAGGAGAAGCTACTGCAATGTATATAAGTAAGCTGATTAAGCCTGCGGGAATTAAGGTAAGTCGGATAGCCAGTGGAATTCCGGTAGGTGGTGACTTAGAATATATTGATGAAGTGACCCTTCTAAGAGCCTTAGAGGGTAGGGTGGAGTTATAATAGTTGAAATGAAGTTGTNTAANCNAAATATAGTACTATTAAAAAGTAAATGCATCAGTACACCCCAATTTTAAGTAAATAAAGTAGAATTAAAATCAGGTAAAAGACCATAGGAAAAAGGCATAAGGAAAACCTTTCTTCTATGGTTTTTTTATTTGANTTACTAATGAGAANAGAAAATAGACACCAGCCTTAACCCTAGTAAAATCAGTAGATAGAGAGAATTAAATGGAAATAAGAATGGAAGAATAAATGGACCAAATCCTCCTTAATCCTTAGTCCTAGTTCCTTAATCCTGACATGACTTTATTTTAAAAATCCACCCTGAAAATCAGTAAATACAAGGACTTTAAAGTGATAGTTTTAAGGGAAAATGAGAAAAGAGGCAAAAATGTAAAAAAACAATAAGACAGTGTTTATGGGGGTTTGAGGGATATCTATGTGAGGACTTTNTTTGAAAAGGGAGAGGACTGAATTTTAAGTGCACATAGATAGGATTAAGGAATTAGGGAAAAAGGAGATAGGAAATATATCTGTAGGAATAAGGGGTTAATTAGTTGTTATAAAAGTAAAATAAAGTAGTGATGTTGATAGGGTTAATGAAGTACGAGAAATAAGTAAATACAA
>JGI24714J26587_10000054_pt1 | contig 60899 bp, 50 predicted proteins | sample BioPla4DNA2_FD_26587 | JGI IMG/M metagenome (IMG submission 26587)
CTTAATATGAACACCGGTTTTTTCTTTTAGTTCTACGGCCAATTTAAATAAGATAGCTGCTAAAGTAGGATAATACTCATTAGAAATGGTGTTGCTGGCTAAAAAGGCATGAATTCCAAAGTACTTAACACCTTTTTCCTTTAAGATACGAAATCCTTCTATCATCTGTTCCTTAGTAAAACCATACTTTGCATCCCCCGGATTATCCATTATCCCATTGGCAGTCCTAAATACACCACCGGGATTATATCTGCAACTTATAATTTCGGGAAGGCCCGCAACTTTCTCTAAAAATTCTATATGGGTAAAATCATCCAGATTAATAATGGCATTTAACTCTCTTGCCTTTACAAATTCCTCTGCCGGAGTTACATTGGAGGAAAACATAATATCCTCCCCTGAATAATCCATAGCCTCTGCTAACATAAGTTCAGTAAAGGAAGAACAGTCCACACCGCAGCCTTCCTCCTTTAATATATTTATAATATAAGGATTTGGTGTAGCTTTTACCGCAAAATATTCTTTAAACCCTTTATTCCAAGAAAAAGCTTCCTTTAATTTTCTTGCATTTTCACGTATTCCTTTCTCATCATAAATATGAAAAGGAGTCGGATATTCTTTTATTATTTCTTTTAACTGTTCTAAGGTAACAAATGGTTTTTTCATAACAACCTCCTAAAATATAAAAACAGAATATGATATGCCCATGCTTATATAATATCTCCTATATTTTAATTTACATGTTCATAATCAACTTATAATCTCTGGCTTTAATATTCTCAATAAAATCATGAATACTATTTAGCGGTTTAGAAAATCCCATTCCGCTACGCTCAGGCTCCAATCCATGGGCATCGGTTCCGGCAGTTGTCGGCAGATTATGTTTCTTTGCATATTCAGCAGCCTTTTTATCAAAGTCTATATTCCTATTACCCACATTATATATTTCTACAGCATCAACTAAGTCTGGAAAAAGACGTATTTCTTTTATATAAGGCCTTATTCTAAATGGATGGGCATGTACCACAAAACCTCCGGCCTTATGGATTTGATAATATTGTTCCTCAATTGTCCAGTTTAACATTTCGGGGTGATTTTTTATCCATTCCTTATCCAGTCCATATATTAAAAATTCCGTTGCCTTGTAATTAGTTTCCCAACCAAAGAATACCGATAAACCTATCTTATCTCCTTCTTTTTTGGCATTCTCATAACCTTTGCAAAATAAATCTACCCTTTCTTCCCAAGTCAAATCATTGCAAATAGCTGTATTTCCGTTAAAAAAGTGATCTGTTACTATAATACCGGCATATCCGGCTTCCTTGTATAATCGTACTTGTTCTGCCCCAGTCATATAAGAACAGGCACTTGCCTCTTTCGTATGTAGATGGGTTTCATATAAATATAAGCCCACTATTTAACACCTAGCCTTTCTAAATAAGCCTCTTTTGTATATCTTATCTGCTTAGTCCGTCCTACAGAATTGTTCCCATTATACAACATTTTAGATTTTTTTCAAATACTTAATTAAGGAAAACTCCCAATACAAGCAATTTACGAACATATGATTGTGAGATTACTAGAAAAATACAAGTTCTTGTGCTATAATCATTTAGAATAATCTACAGATAGAATCTTTGTAAAAGGGGAATGTATAACCATGGAACAATATAGCGGAAGTCAGATTGTGGTATTAGAAGGACTTGAGGCAGTCCGCAAGCGTCCCGGAATGTATATAGGAAGCACCGGACCTAGAGGCCTTCATCACCTTATTTGGGAAATTATAGACAATGGTATCGATGAACATCTGGCAGGCTACTGTAACCGGATTAATGTAACTCTCCGTAATGATGGGGGTATAGAAATAGAGGATAACGGACGGGGGGTACCGGTAGATATCCATCCTGTAAAGAAAATACCTACTGCCCGTGTAATTTATACCGTCCTTCATGCCGGAGGTAAATTTGACTCTTCAGTATATAAGGTATCCGGTGGTCTACATGGGGTCGGTGCCGCAGTTGTAAACGCACTTTCTAAGCGAATGCTTATAGAAATAAAAAGAGACGGAAAAATATATCGGGATGAATATGAAAATGGGGGCCATCCGGTAACAAAATTGGAAAATGGTCTCCTTCCTGTTGTTGGTAAATGCAATAAGTCCGATACAGGAACTAAGATAATCTTTTATCCGGACGATTCTATATTTGAAACAGTAGAATTTAAGTCCGATATAATACAAAAAAAGCTTAAAGAAATAGCTTTTCTTAATAAAAACTTATTACTGCATTTTCAAGATGAAAAGACCGGTGTTACTAAAAGTTATATCGAAGAATTCGGTATAAAAAGCTTTGTTTCCTATCTAACTAGGGAAATGAGTTTAATTCATGAGGAACCCATTTATCTGGAGGGAAAAAGCGGTGAAATTGAAGTGGAAATTGCTTTCCAATATACCGACAACTATTCTGAACAGATAAATGCTTACTGTAATTGTATTAATGTCGTAGACGGCGGTACTTTAGTAACCGGTTTTAAGACAGGCCTTACTAGGGTTATCAATCAATATGCCAGGGAACTGGGTGTGTTAAAGGATAAGGACGATAACTTTGACGGCAAAGATATCCGTAACGGTATCGTTGCTATTGTATCCATAAAACATCCGGATCCTCAATTTGAAGGACAAACTAAGACAAAACTAGGTAATACCGATGCAAAAAGTGCGGTTGAGGAAGTATTTACTCAGGAAGCTCAACGGTGGTTTGATAAAAATGTAGANGTATTAAAGTCCATACTAGACAATTCAATGAAATCATTTAATGCCAGAAAAGCCAGCGATAAGGCCAGAAATGCTGTCTTAAAGCAGATAAATGAAGTGGATACCAGAAGTAAGCTTGCTTCCTGTTCCTCTAAAAAACCTGAGGAATGCGAATTATACATTGTAGAGGGAGATTCAGCCGGTGGTACTGTTAAAACAGCAAGAAACCGCCGTACCCAGGCTGTCCTTCCCTTAAGGGGTAAAATCCTTAATGTAGAAAAAGCCTCCCTGGAAAAAATACTTTTAAATAATGAAATAAAGTCCATGATTGCAACCTTTGGCTGTGGCATAGGGGATGATTTTGATATATCAAAATTAAATTATGATAAAATTATTATCCTTACGGATGCCGATGTGGACGGTGCCCATATCAGCACCTTGCTACTTACATTCTTTTATCGTTTTATGCCTGAGCTTATCTTTGCAGGAAAAATATATAGGGGACTTCCCCCACTTTATAGGGTTGAATACGAAACTATAAAGAGAAATAAGAAAACTAAAGAATTTCAATATTTATATAATGATTTTGAGCTGGACAAATTTCGCAAGAACAATGATTTTAAAATATTAAATATCCAAAGATACAAGGGTCTTGGTGAAATGGATGCCCATCAACTTTGGGAGACTACTCTAAATCCCGAAACTAGAATATTGGCTAAAATAACCATAAGTGATAATATCGAAGCCGATGAGATTACAAGTACCCTTATGAGCAGTAATGTTCCTCCAAGGCGTACATTTATAATGGAAGAAGCAAGATACGCAAAGCTGGATATATAAGCTCCACTATATTTATTAGGAGGTAATAATGAAAAATCAAAATCAGCAAGATCAAATAATACAATTGGATTTTTCTGAAGAAATGAAAAATAGCTACCGAGATTATGCCATGAGCGTTATCGTATCAAGAGCAGTACCGGATGTACGAGACGGCCTAAAGCCTGTACAACGTAGAATCTTATATTCTATGATTGAGTTGGGATTAGACCCTAATAAGCCCCATAGGAAAAGCGCCCGTATCGTCGGTGATACCATGGGTAAATATCACCCCCACGGAGATAGTTCTATTTACGATGCCTTAGTTAATATGAGTAAAGATTACTCACTTATGGTTCCTTTAGTAGACGGCCATGGCAACTTCGGTTCTATCGACGGAGACGGAGCCGCAGCTATGCGTTATACAGAAGCAAGGCTATCTCCCGGAGCCATGGCTCTTCTTAATCATTTAGAAAAGGGCTTAATCGACTTTAACCCTAACTTTGACGGCAGTGAAAAGGAACCTGTTGTACTGCCTGCCATGATTCCAAACCTTCTTATTAATGGTACCACCGGTATCGCCGTAGGAATGTCTACTAATATTCCGCCCCACAATCCGGACGAAGTTATTGAAGGGGTTATGGCCTATATGGATAATCCGGATATTACTATAAAAGAACTAATGAACTATATTCCGGCTCCCGACTTTCCTACCGGAGGAACAATTATTAATGTGGATGATATGGAGCAAATCTATGAAACCGGGGAAGGAAAAATAAGAATCCGGGCAAAAGTGGAGATTGAAAACGGTGACAACGGCANAAAAAACATTGTTATAACCGAAATACCCTATACCGTGGCCGGTAATAAATCAAAACTTGTAGAAAACCTTTCAAATCTAATAAAAGACAAGGTCTTTGATGAGATATATGATGTTAGGGACGAATCCTCCAAAGAAGGAATTCGAATTGTCATAGAGGTTAAAAGGGACAGAGATATTAACAATCTCTTAAACGGCCTATACAAAAAGACAGTTATGGAAGATACATATTCTGTTAATTTTTTAGCCATTAAGGACCAGCAGCCGGTAACATTTAACCTAAAGGGCTTAATTAAAGAATTTGTAGACTTCCAAGAGGAATTATATACCAAGGAATATAATTATCTCCTGGATAAAGCAAAGAAGCGTCTTGAAATAGTAGGTGGCTTAATTAAGGCCACAGATATAATTGATTTAATAATTGAAATTCTACGGGGAAGCTCTTCTGTTAAACAGGCAAAAGCTTGTCTAATGACCGGAAATGTAGAAGGGATTCGATTTAAATCCCAAGCTTCAAAAAAAGAAGCAGCTACTTTGAATTTCACAGAACGTCAGGCTGAGGCCATACTTACCATGCAGCTTTCCAAATTAATAGGTCTTGAAATATTAAAACTCCATGAAGAAGAAGGAAGCTTAAAAGATTCCATTGCCGAATATGAAAAAGTATTAGGAAGCAAAAAGGAACTATACAAGATAATTAAAAAACGCCTTAAAGAATATAAGAAAGTCTTCCATTCTCCTAGAAAGACCATGCTAATTAACGCTAAAACCAGTGATTATGTGGAAGAGAAAAAGGTTGAGGATATCTATATATTAATAGACCGATTTGGATATACAAAATCCTTGGATTCTGCCAGTTATACCAGGGTGTCCGAGGACAACTTAAAAGACTACAGCTATATTATTCAGATGAAGAATACTGACCGCTTATGCTGTTTTACTAAGGAAGGCAACATGTTCCAAATTAAAGCTGAGAACATCCCCAGATGTAAGATGAGGGATCGGGGAAGCTTAATCCATACCCTATGTAAATTAGAAAAAGAAGAAATTATCCTTTATACATCCTTTGAAGAACTTTTTGAAAGCCAGATGTTATTTGTAACTAAAAAAGGCTTTATTAAGCAGGTATCCGGTGCTGAATTTGAAACAAACCGTTCTCAGATTAGTGCTACAAAACTAGAAGAGGGTGACCAAGTCATAGGAATAAACTTATTATCTGCAGGAGATATTCTAGCAGGCAATTATAAAGTAATTATCCTGACCGAAAAAGGCTTATCTTTAGGCTTTCCCCTTGCAGAAGTGGCAGAGTTTAAAAGAAACAGCCGAGGTGTCAGGGCCATTAAGCTAGATAAGGACGATACCGTATGTTTTGCAAAGGCAGTAAGTCCGGATACTGAAACATTTGTATATAATGACAAAGAATTAAGCGCTAAAAAAGTTCGCCTCCGTAAAAGAGGAGATAAAGGACATAAAGCTAAGTTATAGATTAAATATAAATAAATTAGCCCGGTAATTATGATTTCTTTTTCATAACTACCGGGCTATAAATATGCCTATAATTCTTACTCTCCCTCTTTGTATTAATGTTTGCCACTTACAATTTTATAATAGGTACGGGCAGTTAATCCATAAACAATACCATAGATTATCCCAAAACCTAATAAAGTTCCAAGGGTACAAAGCATGGTAATCCTTGTATTCGTAAGGCCAAATAAGGTCAAAAGTTTCAGCATTAATTGAAAATCAAAGGCCACATGGACTGCAGCAACTACTAGAGGTGCAAAAAACACTATCAAAATCTGTGTACTAATGGAACGTTTAATTTCCTTCTTAGGAAGACCAACCTTTTGCATAATTTCAAAGCGTCCTTTATCTTCATAGCCTTCTGAAATTTGCTTGTAGTATATAATCAGAACCGTAGCCATGATAAAAAGAAAGCCTAAAAACAAGCCAAGAAATAAAAAACCACCGTTCATAGCATAAACGTCAGCTGAGTTTTGTGCTCTTGTATCTACCAGAAAGTTTTTAAAATCCCCTAGACCGTCTTCTGCTTTTAGATTACTAATCTCATTTGCACATTTAATTTGTATATCTTCATTCTGATCAATATCAATTATTGCTATCCATTTTAAAGAACTGGCATCATCATTATAAACAGACTTCTGTGCCTTATATATAGTTTGAAGTACCTCTTCATCCTTTACCACTAAGTAGTTGGTTTCAACTAAATATCCTGTTAAATTATCAATTGTCGGAAAACCTTTAAGATGTTTTACTATGTTAAAGTTAAGAGAATAATCCCCCACCTCTATACGAATACTTTCTTTATTATCCAAAGTGTTACCATAAAATAAGATTTCATTGTCTTTTAAATCCACCTTTTTTCCGGTAAACTTATAGTAATCTTCCTCCGTAATAAAACACAGCTGTAGATAATCACCCTTATAACTTCGTTCAATATTCGTATGATAATAACCTTGGCCTCTTCCCACTGTAAATGCCAGATAGGTGTAATCTTCAAATCTAGTTATATTCCCTTGGTTTTTTCTGATTATTTCTTTTATATTATCTACCGTTAAATCTTTTTGAAAAGCAAATTCTGTTTCGCTATTTATTATAAGTTTTGATACAATATGTCCGGGATAATATGTGTCCAATACATCTTCCGTCCCTAGGTAAAGGGAAAGGGTCCCCGATACCATAACCAATACCATGGTAGAAAGTATACAGATATTTGAAAGACCTACTGCATTTTGCTTCATTCGGTATAGCATTCCAGAAATACCTATAAAATTTTTGGTTTTATAATATAACTTTTTATTTCTTCTTAGCTGTTTTAATACCACAATGCTAATAGCCGTAAACAGACAGTAGGTACCTATTATTACAAGAAATACAGCTATAAAATAAACTAAAATCGCTTTAATTGCTGACTTTGTAGTTATGGCTATATAATATCCGCCCCCAAGAGTTATGACTCCAATCAAAGCTAAAATCCATTTACTTTTCGGCTCCCTTTCCCCTGCATTGGAACTATTAAGCAGTTCAATAGGATTAGCTATGCGAATCCGTCTCAGGTTAAAAAGTAAGGTAAGACCAATAATTGAAGCAAATAATACAGTTGTTATTTTTATAGCAAAAGCAGATATAACAAAACCAAAGGGTACCTCAAAACGAAGTAACTTAAGCAAAGCAAGGGTTGCCAGTTTATGAAATAAGATACCACATAATAATCCGCCGATAATACCAACTAGAGCCACATACATAGATTCAAAGCATAGTATCCCTGCAATATGCCTTTTTTCCATACCCAATATATTGTATAAGGCTAATTCCTTATGGCGCCGTTTAATAAGAAAACTATTGGTATATAAAAGGAAGATCACAGCAAATATCCCTGCGATAACTAAGCCTGTGAACATAAAGGGAGACACATACTCTGCACCTCTAAGTTTTTTAACTCCCTTATCCGAGGCAATGGCTGACATAATATAAAAAGCTGCCACCGTACCTATAATAGTTAAAATATAGGGCAGATAAAACTTACTGTTTTTACGGATATTCTGCAAGGCTAAGAAGGGAAACAGACCTTTACGCATTTTTGTCACCTCCGGTAGTAAGCAGGGTTAAAGTATCAGATATTTTTTGATACATCTCCTCATAGCTGGAATTACCTCGGTATATCTGATGGTATACCATCCCGTCCTTGATAAATAGCACACGCTTAGCATGGCTGGCAGCCTTTACGGAATGGGTTACCATAAGGATGGTCTGACCCTCTTCATTTATTTTATTAAAGAGATGAAGTAGCTGGTTAGTGGACTTTGAATCCAGTGCTCCGGTAGGTTCATCTGCCAGTATTATCTGAGGGTGTGTAATAAGGGCCCGACAAACTGCCGCTCTTTGCTTTTGACCTCCGGATACCTCATAGGGATATTTCTTTAGAATATCAGTAATCCCCAGCTTTTCTGCCAGTGGTTTTATCCGCTGCTCCATTTCCCTGTAATCCTTCCCTGCCAGTACCAAAGGCAGAAAAATATTATCTTTAATTGAAAAGGTATCAAGCAGATTAAAGTCCTGAAACACAAAACCTAGATTATCCCTACGAAATGCTGCAAGATCCTTCTCCTTAATTTTGCTCATATCCTTACCTGATAAAAGAACATTACCACTGGTGGGTTTATCTAGTGCCGCCAAAATATTTAAAAGGGTTGTTTTACCCGAGCCTGATTCACCCATAATGGATACATATTCACCGGCCTCTACTAAAAAGCTTACATCGGTAAGTGCCTGTACATGATTACCGCCAAATCTTGTTGTATATATCTTTTTAAGATTTTTTACTTCTAACAATGACATTATTATAACCTCCTTAAATTCTTACCCATATTTTAGCGGTAATAAGAGCCTCATTTCCATCGATTTATCTTACAAAATTAAACCTATCCTTACATTTTTGTAAGCTTAAACCCAACTAATCCGTTGGCTTAAACCCAACAAGTTCGTTGGCTTAAACCCAACAAGTCTGTTGGCTTAAACCCAACAAGTCTGTTGGCTTAACCAAACTACAAACATTAATTATAATTTGAAATCTTAAATAATAATAGCCTACATCTGGTTTTAAATGTAGGCTTTCTATTTAATACTTGCTGCTATCCATATCAATACGAACCTTAGTCCCTTTTCCTATCTGGGATTCAAATGATATTCTATGGCCTAGTTTTGTCAATATCTGTTTTGTAAGATACAGTCCAATACCTGAAGCCCTTTTGTCGGTTCTTCCATTATAACCTGTAAATCCTTTTTCACATATGCGAGGTAAATCCTCTGGGGAAATACCAATTCCCGTATCACTAATTACCAGTGTTGTTTCATTTTCTGTATCAATCAAGATATATCCTTTATTTGTATACTTAATGGCATTAGACAGTATCTGCTCTATTGCAAAACAAAGCCATTTCTCATCGGTTAAAACCTTATATTTTAATTGTCCTAACTTTACACTGATTTTTTTACGGATAAACATCGGTGCATATTTTCTAACCGTTTGCTTTACCATATCTTCTAATTCATATTCTTTAAGTAGAAAATCCGTACTGTCACTACCTACCCTTAGATAGGCCATAACCATCTCCACATACTGTTCAATTTTAAATAACTGAGCCTGTAACTCATGGTACTCTTCAGTCTCATTATTTTGAAGGATTAGCCTCATAGCAGCAATGGGGGTCTTTATCTGATGAACCCATAAGGTATAATAGTCCAACATATCAGATCTTTTTCTATCACTTTTTGCTATGTATTCTTGTTTATCCTTAAATAAGGCTTTAATTAAATCTATATAGTCTTGCTCAATCTGATTCTTAGCAGTCCCTAACCTCTCTATTGATATTGCAATATCTGCTTCTAGTTCTGATAAATTTTTATGTTTTTTTATAAATTTGATATAGTCAGAAATTCCACATATCAGCATTATAACAAAAGACAGTAAAGCCCCATAAACCACTGCCTCCACAGGCAGGTCATATAGGGAAAATACTGCTGCAAAGATTAGTATGCATATAAAAAGCATAAATAAAAATTTTCTTATGGATTTCAAATAAGCCATTAATAATCTCATATTATTCCACCATATAACCTAATCCTTTTTTCGTTATAATAAACTCCTCAATCCCTACACTTGCTAGTTTCTTTCTCAGTCTTGTAATATTTACGGTTAATGTATTTTCATCTATAAAATCATCTGTCTCCCAGATGCGATACATTAGGGTGTCTCTTCTTACCACTTTCCCCTTTTGCTCCAGTAATACCTGCAAAATCCTATGTTCATTCTTGGTTAAGTCCAGCTTAATTCCTTGGTAGGTAAGGGAAGTGTCCCCTAGATTTAGAATCACTCCTTTATGCTCCAATATATCACTACCACAGGTAAAATCATAGGTTCTTCGAAGAAGAGCCTGTACCTTTGCCACCAAAACCGTCATATCAAAGGGTTTAGCAATAAAATCATCCCCTCCCATATTGATGGCCATAACTATATTCATATTATCCGCTGCTGAGGAAATAAAAATAATCGGTACCTGAGACAGCTTTCTAATTTCACTGCACCAGTGGTAGCCGTTAAAAAACGGCAGTGATATATCCATAAGAATTAGATGGGGAGAAAACTCTGTAAAATCCGAAAGTACATTCTGAAAGTCAGTTACACAGTGAGCTATCATTCCCCAAGAAACCAATTGTTCTTTTATAATATTGGCTATGGTTGTATCGTCCTCTACAATTAGAATTTTATGCATTCTTTTTCCCTCATTACTTAATTTTTATATTACAAATTTCTATGTGTAACTTCTATTTAATAAGAATATTTTATTAGTTATTGTCCATAGAGTCAAATATCAACTTAGAAAAAAATAAGGCACCCTTTCCCATAGTATTGTTAACTAGTAACAAACCATAGGAAATGGTGCCCCATAAATCATTCTATAATTTAATTTGCCTCATGCTTTACTGTTTCAAGTGTTTTTAAAAGATCAGCATTTAGCTCAAATACTTCTTTTTTGATGTAATCTAATCCTGTACCGGTACATGTCTGACTATCAGCTGTAAACCAATGATATTTTAAGGTGTTCCAGTCAATCTTACTGGTAGTTAAAGCGGTATCTACCATAGGAAGCACTGCTCCTTCCCTAACTAGGGCGATACCCATTAACTCACCGGCAGTTATATTAATCCATTTACCGCCTTCATAGGATTTTTCCGGATTCTGCAAGTCAATCCAAGGACCTTCAGGTAGATAAACTGCCCGCTCGCTTTGATTGTTCTCAAAGGGGTAAGCGAAAGCACCTTACTGGATTGGTTTATAAATAAGGCAAAAGTTGAGGTGTATATGGGTTCTAATTTTGGCAAGGCAGGCATAGGTTACATCCGGGTCAATATAGCCACCTCAAGATTACTGCTACAAGAGGCATTAGAACAAATGCGTTCAGCTTATCCATTATTAAAAGCCCAGGCTTCCAAATAAATATTATATAAAATATACAAGCCCTATCTTTTTGTCAGATTGCAAAAAGCTAGGGCCTGTTTAATGGTAATAAAAAGCATAATTAATATAATACAAGCAAACAAACACAATATATTGTAATCTATTAATATAATATTAACCCTATACAGTGACTTTGTAAATAATTTTTAATATAAATAATAATATTTTTCTTTATTATTTTTTTTAGTTAATAAATAGTATACTTGCGATTTATTTTAAAATGATGTATTATTAATCATATTTTTTAGCAATTATAAATCTATATAAATAATGTAATTCTTACCGCTTATTTATATTGTTATGCTACAAATTAGGAGGTTGAACCGTGGATAAAGAATTAGTAATTATTCTCGACTTTGGCGGACATAATAACCAGCTTATTGCCAGACGTATCCGGGAGTGTAATGTTTATTGCGAAGTATTGCCCTACAACACAAGTATTGAAAAGATACTTCAGTTGAGTCCAAAAGGAATTATAACCATAGGCGGAGAAATCGATGTAAACAAACAAGATGCTCCAAATTATGACTCTAAGATTTATACTTTAGGAATTCCTGTACTTGGCATTAATTATGGATGCCAGCTTATGACTTATTCTCTTGGTGGTAAGGTTTCCCCAGCCCCCAATCGTAAATACGGAACCATGAAGATAAACATAGATTCCTCTTCTAAACTATTCCAGAATGTAAGCAACCAAACATCATGCCTAATCAGTCAGATGAACATTGAAACTACAGCTAATGACTTTAAGGTAATTGCAAGCTCAGAATCCTGTCCTGTTGCAGCTATTGAAGATAGAAAGAGAAACTTATATGGACTTTTATTCCATCCCGAGGCAGATCAAACACCGGAAGGCATAAGGATATTAAAAAACTTCCTATATGATATATGTAAATGTAATGGTACTTGGAATATGTCATCCTTTGTAGAAAACTCTATTAGACAGTTAAAAGAAAAAATAGGTGACAAAAAAGTTCTGTGCGCTTTATCCGGAGGGGTCGATTCATCTGTTGCGGCAGTTATGATAAATAAGGCTGTGGGAAAACAGCTGACCTGTATATTTGTTGACCACGGTCTCTTAAGAAAAAACGAAGCAGATGAAGTAGAAGAAATATTTACAAATCAATTTGACATAAATTTAATTAGGGTTAATGCTCAGGAACGTTTCTATGAAAAACTTGCCGGTGTTACTGATCCTGAAAGAAAGAGAAAAATAATCGGTGAAGAATTTATTAGGGTATTTGAAGAAGAAGCCAAGAAAATAGGTAAAGTAGACTATCTGGTCCAAGGAACCATTTACCCCGATATTATAGAAAGCGGCGTCGGACAATCAGGGGTAATAAAAAGCCATCATAACGTAGGGGGACTTCCCGACTATGTTGACTTTAAAGAAATTATTGAACCCTTAAGAGATTTATTTAAAGACGAAGTCAGAAAAGCCGGTCTAGAACTGGGTATACCTGAAAAACTGGTATTTCGCCAACCTTTCCCCGGCCCCGGTCTTGCGGTACGTATTATAGGAGATATTACTCCCCAAAAAGTCAAGATACTCCAAGAAGCAGACTATATCTACCGCGAAGAAATAGCAAAGGCAGGCCTTGACAAACACATCAGTCAATACTTTGCCGTTCTTACTAATATAAGAAGTGTGGGAGTAACAAATGATGAAAGAACCTATGACTACACCGTTGCCCTAAGGGCCGTAAAAACTATAGATTTTATGACTGCCGAATATGTGGAACTCCCCTGGGAAGTCCTAGGCCTTGTATCAAAGCGTATAATTAACGAAGTAGATCACGTAAATCGTGTCTGCTACGACATCACCGGCAAGCCACCAGCGACAATAGAATGGGAGTAAGACAAAGACTTTAACGCTGGTGGCTTTGCCACCTTGCGACAATAGAATGGGAGTAAGACAAAGACTTTAACGCTGGTGGCTTTGCCACCTTGCAACCTTTAACAAGAAAACATTCGAAACTACGTTCTAAAAATGGATGCTAAATTTACTTGACATAAAAGTAAATTTAGCATCCATTTTATTATTAAATTAACAGATGTTTTAGTTGTAATAAAAGCTTAATATGCTATAATTATTAATAAATGTGTCTAATAGAACTTGAAAAATGTTGCATTGATGGAGAGGATTAATATGACTTATACGGCAACTGAAATGGCGAAAAAATTGAACATTTCCAGATCATATTTATACTACTTAAAAGAAAAACAAGTAATAGATTTTGATATTAATGATGAGGGTAAAGTTATATGGACAGAGGAAGTATATAATAAGCTGTTTGAGTATATTAAAAAAAATCAATCTGAATCGAAAGCCAGTAAGAAGAAACCTGATTATAAAACTATTACCATTAATAACAGAAGGTACCTTGGTAATAAATACAAACTCCTCCCCTTTATTACCAAGGTGGTTAAAAAAGAATGTACCAATATAAATACTGTAGCTGATATTTTTGCCGGTACCGGTTCTGTGGCCTCTGCATTTACTGATAAAAAAATAATAACCAATGATAATATGTATAGTAATTATATCTGTCATCTTGCATGGTTTGACAGCCGGCCCTACTCCGAAGAAAAAGTAATTAATATAATTAATGAATACAATAGTATAACTGTAACAGAAGACAATTATATGAGTATTAATTTTGCCAATACATATTTTTCTTTGGAAGATTGCAGAAAGATCGGATATATCAGAGAAGATATTGAAAGAAAATATATTCAGGGTGAAATTAATTCCAGAGAAAGAGCCCTACTTATAACATCACTTTTATATGCCATGGATAAGATTGCTAATACCTGTGGCCATTATGACGCCTATAGACAAGGGGCAAGATTTGAAAGACACCTGGAATTAGCGGTACCAAAGCCTAAAGCTAATTTAAATAAAAATAATATTTGTTATAATACGGATTCAAATCAACTGATTAATGAAATAGAAGCCGATTTGGTATACATAGACCCTCCTTACAATTCCAGACAATACTGTGACGCTTATCATTTATTAGAAAATGTCGCCCGTTGGGAAAAGCCGGAAGTATACGGTGTGGCAAGAAAAATGGATAGAAGCTCACTAAAGAGCGACTATTGTACACAAAAGGCTACAGAAGTTTTCGAGGAATTAATAGAATCTGTACGGGCAAGATATATACTTCTCTCCTATAATAATATGGCTGAAAAGGGCAATGAACGTTCCAACGCCAAAATAAGTGATGAAGATATAATGCGTATTTTACAAAAGAAAGGAAAGGTAAAAATTTTTTCTAAGAAATATAAAGCCTTCTCAACAGGAAAATCAGATATAAAAGAAAACCAAGAGAGACTATTTTTATGCGAATGCTATGACTCCGGTAAAGAGATTATTCCATCAGCCCTTAATTATACCGGAGGTAAATTCAAATTGCTGCCCCAACTACTCCCCCATTTTCCCAAAGATGTAGATAAGGTAGTAGATTTATTTTGCGGAGGCTGCAATGTAGGTATAAACTTAGCTTGTAATAAGGTACTATTTAATGATTCAAATGAACATCTTATTGGATTATTAAACACCTTTAAAAAATTGACCAAGGAAAAAATATTCGATTTTGTCTTTACAAACATTGAAAAATACAACTTATCTCTTGTAAGTAAATACGGATATAAGCACTATAATTGTGACAGTTCATCGGGATTAAGTTCATATAATAAAAAAGGCTATAATAAGTTAAGGGACGATTTTAACAGTAGGATGAAAAAAGATGATGAGTACTATCTTATGCTCTACCTTCTTATAGTGTATTCATTTAATAATCAATTACGTTTTAATAAAAAGGGAGAATTTAATCTCCCCGTAGGTAAAAGAGATTTTAATTCTAAAATGCAAGAGAAACTTGAAGCTTTTTTAAATAGAATTAAAAGCGGAGATTATGAATTTATTAATACCGACTTTAGAAATATTCCATTGGATGGATATTCTGATAAGAGCTTTTTCTATGTTGACCCTCCATATCTTATTACTTGTGCCACTTATAATGAGCAGGATGGATGGACAGAAAAAGACGAATATGACCTATTGGCCTACCTAGAAGAACTTGATAAAAGGGGAATTCGTTTTGCACTATCTAATGTTTTGGAGAGTAAGGGAAAGAAGAATCATATATTGTATGACTGGGTAGCTAAAAATGATAAGTTCAAAGTTATACCACTTAATTATAATTACTCCAATTCCAATTACCACACAAAACAGCGTGATAGCATCACCAAAGAAGTTTTAATTATTAATTATTAAGGAGAGCTTTATGGTAAATGACATTCGTTTTAAAAGTTACTGCTGGTCCATAGGCACAACAAGCTATCGAACAGACAATTTTAATATGAATATAGAAAGACAGCTGGCTCTGATGAAGGAGTTTAGAAGACTGCCTGCCAATAGGGACAAAAGCTGGAGCGGAAATAATAAATTCCAAGCAGAATATTATGCCTTTTTAAAGGAAAAGAATTTTGTTAAGGGTGATGCTCCCAGACCTGATAAGGATGCCAGAGAAAAGACTTCCGGCTTAAAAGATATCGGTCTGCTTGATGAAGGACGCAATCTCACCAATGCAGGCCTTGAGCTTCTTTCTATATCTGAATCAAATAATTTTGATCCTGATAATGAATTGGAAATCCCCAAAGACAGTTATCTTTATTTTAAACAAATGCTAAAAACCTGCAACGATGTAGACGGGAAAAAAGTTAGGCCTTTTGTAGTTTTTCTATATGTCATAAGCAAAACAAAATATCTGACCTTTGATGAGTTTACTTATTTACTTCCTTTATGCGTTGACAAAGAAACCACAGAAAAAATAGTTGAAAAAATAATCTCATCTAGAAATAAGAAAATTAATTATGAGGATATTATTATATCCGTTCTTATGGATATGGATAATTACAAAAACGCCTTAGAACTGCTGCAAACCCAGGAGATTTCCGAGGAGTTAATTTGTAAAATCGGAATAAACAGAAAAAGCGCTAAGTATGACAAACCATACTATAAGATCTATACATGCCTAAAAGATATTGTATTTGGTAATGAAGAATCCACTTTAGAATTCTATAAAGCTACCACAAAACTTTCTAACAATAAAGTGGGCAGTGCTTGGAGAAAATATTTCTTTAGCAGTCTAGCCAGAAGTGTAATTGTAAGGGAAGGTAAAGGGGTATTAAACCCCGTTAAGATCTTACAATCTAGGGATGAAAAGGAATTCAATGAAGAATTTTTTAAGCTTATGCATTTGTTTAAGGCAAAGGCAACTTTATCGGACTATTTTGATTTAAATAGACGGTATTTTAAACTTACAGATATTGTTCTTTTTGAGGATAATATCTGTAAACTTGATGTACTGCCTAAATGCTACATAGATATTGTTTCCGATAAACTTATTGACTTTGCTTTTGAAGAAACAAATCTCCTAACAGAAAATGTATCCTTAGAAGAAATTAATCCACATTTAGCTATTGATATTGATTTGCTCTATCAAAAGCTCAGCCAGCTTCTTGGCAGAAAAATAACTGATGTTACCTCAGTAAAAGAAGCTATAAAAGATGACAGATATATAAGGTTTAATAAATTAATTGACGAGAAATTTAATAAGGGTACCTTGCTTCTTTTATTTACCCATTTCGAAGAGAGAAATGATGATGAGATTAGAAGACTTGTAACAGATAATGCTGATATTCCGACCATATTTGAATATGTTCTTGGTATTGCCTGGTATATTATCAGTAATAGAGAAGGTGACGTTTTAGACTATATGAAGCTTTCACTAGAAGCGGATTTATTACCCAAGACCCATGCAGGGGGAGGCCAAGCAGATATCGTCTGGAAGTATAAAAAAACCCAGTGGTATCCTGAACATACACTTTTAATAGAGGCTACACTGGCAGACTCCGGTAATCAAAGAAGAATGGAGATGGAGCCCGTATCAAGACATCTGGGTGAATATATTTTAAATAATCCGAATTTAGAAGCCTATTGCTTATTTGTAACAACATACTTAAATACAAATGTTATTTCCGATTTTAGAGGCCGTAGATTTATGGAATACTATAATTCTTCCGGTACTGAATATATCCCAGGAATGAAAATAATACCTATTCAAACCTCTGAATTAAAAACCTTAATACAATGCGATGTAAAATATAAGGATATATACCGGTTATTTGAACAAGCTTATAAAACTGAGGGACCGGCAGCTAAATGGTATGAAGATAATATTGCTGGTGCAACAAATTTATATTATGCAAAGTCTAAGGATTCCTAAGACAATATATCTTACTTTAATTTAGTTCATCCAAAGACTTACTATATGCAGGTAAGAACTCCTCCATAAAGATATCTACTTCATTTAAATTCATCTCCTTAATAAGACTAAGAATGGAGTTCTTAGCAAGAACAAACTCAGAGTTGCCCGCCTTTTCTTCCTCAATACATTTTATTAGGGCAGAAAGCTTATCCGCAGCCTTTACAAGCTTCCACAAGTATTCATCTTCCTTGGCAGGATAAAATATATCCTTATAGCTTTCCTTCAGATAATCAGGCAACATTAAGTAGAGATTTTCTGCAGCGGCTTTTTCTACTTCCTTAAAGGCCCCCTGTATATTCTCATTAAAGTACTTAATGGGTGTAGGCATATCTCCGGTTATAATCTCGGTGGCATCATGGTATATTCCAATTAAGGCTGCCTTTTCTGCATTCAATTTATTGCCTAATCGTTCATTGCTTATAAGGGCAAGAACATGGGCTAACATACTAACTTCCAGAGAATGCTCACTTAGATTTTCAGGTCTTGAATTGCGCATTAAGGACCAGCGCTCTATAAATTTCATTCTAGATATCATAGCAAAAAAATTAGAATTCATATGATATGTACCTCCAAAGTATATTAATAAGGTTAAGCATATATAAGGACATCTGATGGGACAAGTAATCTTGTCCCATCTGTCTGTCTATTAACATATCCCATTAATCTTGCAAATACTTTTTCAGATAACGACCTGTGTGGGATTTTTCATTTTTGGCTATCTCTTCAGGGGTTCCGTATGCTACAACCGTACCTCCCTTGTCTCCCCCTTCCGGTCCCATGTCTATAATATAATCCGCTGTTTTTATAACATCTAGATTATGCTCTATAACAACTACGGTATTTCCTGTCTCTGTAAATCTCTTTAGTATATCTATTAATTTATGGACATCGGCAAAATGCAGGCCGGTGGTGGGTTCATCAAGAATATATATAGTCTTTCCTGTACTTCGCCTGCTTAATTCTGTTGCCAGCTTAATTCTTTGGGCTTCACCGCCGGAAAGAGATGTGGATGGATGCCCCAGCCTAATATAAGATAAGCCCACATCATTTAAGGTCTCTATTTTTCTTTTAACCGATGGCACATTTTCAAAGAACCTTAAGGCCTCTTCCACAGTCATATTTAGCACATCATAGATACTCTTACCCTTATATTTAACCTCAAGGGTTTCACGATTATATCTCTTTCCATTACAAACCTCACAGGGAACATAGATATCAGGAAGGAAGTTCATCTCAATCTTTATAATTCCATCTCCGCTGCAGGCTTCACAGCGGCCCCCCTTAATATTAAAGCTAAATCTACCTTTTTTGTATCCACGAATCTTGGCATCTTGAGTAGCGGCAAACAACTCCCTTATATGATCAAATACACCGGTATAAGTTGCAGGATTTGATCTTGGCGTTCTTCCTATGGGAGATTGATCAATATTAATAACCTTATCTAGCTGATTAATTCCCAGAATGTCATTATGCTTTCCGGCTATGGTATAGGCTCGATTTAATTCCTTAGCAAGCCTTTTATAAAGTATTTCATTTATAAGAGAACTTTTTCCCGATCCGGATACACCTGTTACACAAGTCATTACACCTAGGGGAATATCCACATCTACATTTTTAAGGTTATTCTCTGCAGCTCCTACTATGGTTAGATATCCTGTAGGCTTACGTCTTTCTTTGGGAAGCGGAATCTTTATTTTTCCGCTTAAGTAAGCCCCTGTAATAGATTCCTCTACCTTTATAATATCCTCTACCTTACCTTGGGCAACTACCTGTCCCCCATGTTCCCCTGCTCCGGGACCTATATCTACAATATGGTCTGCGGCATACATGGTATCTTCATCATGCTCAACTACTATAAGGGTATTACCCAAATCCTTCAAATTCTTCAAGGCATTAATTAATTTATCATTATCTCTTTGATGAAGGCCAATACTTGGCTCATCTAGGATATAGGCTACTCCTACTAGACCTGATCCAATCTGAGTGGCCAAACGAATTCTTTGAGCTTCACCTCCTGATAAGGATCCGGTGGATCTAGCAAGGGTTAGATAATCCAAACCGACGCTTATTAAGAATTTTAATCTTGCCCTGATTTCCTTCAGTATCAAGGCTCCTATCTTTAGCTGCATATCGGTCAGTTCTATATTTTCCATAAAGTCTGACAGGTCACGGATAGGAAGCTCAGTAATCTCAGCAATATTTTTTCCTCCCACGGTTACGGCCAAGGCTTCTTTTCTTAGACGTTTACCCTTACACTCTCTGCAAGGGGTGGTTCTCATAAAGGTCTCATATTCCTGTCTTACGATCTCAGAGCTTGTCTCCCTGTAACGTCTTTCCACATTCTTAAGCAGTCCCTCAAAGGTAACATCATATACTCCCTCTCCCCTCTGACTGCGATAATGGACCTTAACAGATTTGCCGTCGGTTCCATGAATAAACATATCTTTAATATGGTCAGGCAAATCCTTATAAGGGGTGTTTAGATCAAACTTATATTCCTGGGCCAAAGCCTCCATAATACATCTGGTATAACTGCCTTTATCCTTAATAGATTGCCAGCCCGGTGCAGCTATAGCACCTCCTATAAGACTTAAATCCTTGTTGGCCACAAGAAGTTCTTCGTCAAATTCCATTCTAATACCGATACCATGGCACTCAGGACAGGCACCAAAAGGATTATTAAATGAAAAGACCCTTGGTTCTAGTTCTTCAATACTAATTCCACAATCGGGACAGGAAAAATTTTGACTGAATGTTATAGGTTCTCCTCCTATAAGATCAACTATTAAAAGACCTTCCGCCAGCTTTAGAACACTTTCTATAGAATCTGACAGTCTCTGTTCAATACCTTCTTTAATGATAAGACGATCTACAATAATTTCTATATTATGTTTAATATTTTTATTAAGATTTATCTCTTCACTTAGTTCATAGACATTACCGTCTACCCTAACCCTTACATAGCCGCTTCTTTTTGCCTGTTCAAAAAGTTTTACATGGGCACCTTTCCGTCCCCGAACAACCGGTGCCAGTAGTTGAATTCTGCTTCCCTTAGGCAGGGCCATAATCTCATCCACCATCTGGTCTACGGTTTGCTTTTTAATTTCTATGCCACACTTGGGACAATGGGGTATACCGACTCTTGCATATAACAATCTAAAATAATCATAAATCTCAGTCACGGTACCTACAGTAGATCTGGGATTGCGGTTAGTGGACTTTTGGTCTATGGAAATAGCAGGAGGTAGTCCCTCTATACTTTCAACATTAGGTTTCTCCATCTGTCCTAAAAACTGCCTTGCATAGGAGGAAAGAGACTCCATATAACGTCTCTGTCCCTCAGCATAAATGGTATCAAAAGCTAAGGAGGATTTTCCGGAACCTGATAGACCGGTTAATACTACAAACTGATCTCTTGGTATCTCTATATCAATATTCTTAAGATTATTCTCCTTAGCTCCTCTAATTCTAATATAATTCTTTTTTTCCGACATAATTTCACCTGTTCTATCTTATCTTTAAGCTGTAACTTTAAATTTAAGATTGTATTTTATAACTCCATTAAATGCTTCTTAACTTCTATCATCTTGTCACGAAGCTCTGCTGCCAGCTCAAAGTTAAGTTCTGCTGCAGCTGTATGCATCTGTTTAGTAATATCTTTAACCAATTTGTTAAGTTCCTGTTTTGACATGGATTCTAAATCTTTCTCCATATCTTTAACATTATGTTCTACCTTCTTAGATATGCTGATTAAGTCACGTACCTTCTTCTTTATGGTAGTCGGTGTAATTCCATGTCTTATATTATATTCATGTTGAATCTTTCTGCGGCGGTTGGTTTCACTTATGGCCTTACGAATAGAATCCGTTTCTTTATCTGCATACATAATAACTCGCCCTTCTGCATTACGGGCCGCCCTACCGATAGTCTGTATTAGGGAGGTTTCAGAACGTAAGAATCCTTCCTTATCTGCATCTAAGATAGCCACCAATCCCACCTCAGGAATATCAAGACCTTCACGAAGCAGATTTATACCCACAAGCACATCAAATAAATCCATCCTCATATCCCTTATAATCTCAGAACGTTCTAAGGTATCAATATCTGAATGCAGGTATTTAACCCGAATGCCTACTTCACGAAGATAATTAGTTAAATCCTCAGCCATCCTTTTGGTCAAGGTTGTTATCAACACTTTGTTTTTCTTGTCTATTTCCTTCCGTATCTCACCAAGTAAATCGTCAATCTGACCTTCCACCGGACGCAGGGAAACCTCCGGATCTAATAGCCCCGTAGGACGTATAACCTGTTCTGCCCTTAGTAATTCATGCTGCTTCTCATATTCTGCAGGAGTAGCCGATACGAATAGTATCTGACTAATCTTACTTTCAAATTCCTCAAAATTAAGAGGCCTATTATCTAAAGCGGAAGGCAACCTAAAACCATAATCCACCAGGGTCTGCTTCCTGGATCTGTCCCCGGCATACATTCCCCTAATCTGGGGAATAGTCATATGGGACTCGTCTATAATAATTAGAAAATCCTCCGGAAAATAATCTATCAGGGTATGGGGAGGCTTGCCCGCCTCAAGTCCGGTTAAATGTCTGGAATAATTCTCTACTCCGGAGCAAAAGCCTGTCTCCCTTAACATTTCAATATCAAAATTGGTTCTTTCGGAAATTCTTTGGGCTTCTAAAAGCTTACCTTCCCTTTTGAAATAAGCTACTCTTTCCTCTAACTCCGCCTCAATATTCTGTATGGCTATCTCCAGTTGTTCAGGTGCTACCACATAGTGGGAGGCAGGAAAAACAACCATATGCTCCAAGCTATTTTTTATCTCACCTGTAAGTACATCTATCTCCAAAATCCTATCCACTTCATCTCCAAAAAATTCAACACGAAAAGCCATATCTGCAGAAGAGGCAGGGAAAATCTCCACAACATCTCCTCGAACCCTAAAAGTACCTCTTTTAAAGTCCATGTCATTCCTTGTATATTGAATATCTATCAATCTTCTAAGTACATCATCCCTATCCTTCATCATACCGGGACGCAAAGACAAAACCATATTCTGATAATCAATGGGGCTACCAAGTCCATAGATACAGGACACACTAGATACTACAATGACATCATTTCTCTCAGTCAAGGCAGCGGTTGCCGAATGTCGCAATTTATCAATCTCGTCATTGATAGCGGAATCCTTCTCAATATAGGTATCAGTAGAAGGAACATATGCTTCCGGCTGATAATAATCATAGTAACTGACAAAATACTCAACTGCATTCTCAGGGAAAAACTCCTTAAACTCCCCGTACAGCTGAGCTGCAAGTGTCTTATTATGGGCTATAATTAAGGTAGGCTTCTGGATCTGCTCTATGATATTAGCCATTGTAAAGGTCTTACCAGAACCTGTTACACCCAGTAAAGTCTGACATTGGTTACCGCTTTTAAATCCTTCTACTAAGGTACTAATGGCTTCCGGTTGATCCCCTGTAGGGGCAAAATCAGAAACCAGCTTAAATTTCATAAATGACACCTGCCTTTCTGAGGTCTATATAAAAAATACGTTCTCTTTTTAAGTGTCTGTAATTATAACACAGTGAAATAGTAAAATCAATACATTTTTCGAATGTTTGTTCTGTTTTTAACTTGTCTATACTATATAAGCTTTGTATATTCAAAGGTAATTTATCCACAGATAATAGTAAAACCCATATTTATTTCCACATATCTTAGATATCTATCACCATCTAAAATGACCTTCATAAAAGGCAGCTTTCCTTATTATGAAGGTCTGTTATAAGTAAATATACCTACTGACATCAACCTATGAGGTATGAAACTGACTGTAATATAGATTATGATAGAAACCCTCTTTACTTAAAAGTTCCTCATGGCTTCCCTGCTCAACAATTCTACCTTGATCCATGACCAGGATTAAATCAGATTCTTTTATGGTAGAGAGTCTATGGGCCACAATAAAACTGGTACGACCTTTCATCAGCTTAGCAAAGGCCTTTTGAATATGGATTTCAGTTCTGGTATCAATATTACTGGTTGCCTCGTCTAAGATTAACATAGGAGGCTTAATCAGCATTACCCGTGCTATACTAAGAAGCTGTCTTTGTCCCTGGGACAGATTGGCTCCGTCTTGGGTAAGCACCGTATCATAGCCATTTGGCAGACGCTTAATAAAGTTGTGGGCATAAGCAGCCTTGGCCGCTTTAATTATTTCTTCCTCTGTGGCATTTTCCTTGCCGTAAGCAATATTCTCCCTGACAGTTCCCTCAAAAAGCCAAGTTTCCTGTAGCACCATCCCATACATGCTCCGCAGGGTTTTTCTCTGCATCTTTTTAATATCTACACCGCTAACTTCAATTTTTCCCTTATCTACATCATAAAATCGCATAAGCAAATTAATAACAGTGGTTTTGCCGGAACCTGTGGGACCTACAATGGCAATCTTACTGCCCGGTTTTACATCCAGATTAAGACCTTCTATAAGTTTTCTATCCTTCTGATAGGAAAAAGCCACATCCTTAAGCTGAACTTTTCCGTCAACTTCTATATGGGATAAGAGATTTTCATCAGATGTTTCCGGCTCTAAATCTATTAGGGCAAAAACCCTTTTGGCAGAAGCTAAGGCCGACTGTAATTCTGTAATAACACCTGAGATTTCGTTAAAGGGTTTAGTGTATTGATTGGCATATGAAAGAAAGCTTGATAGTTGTCCAACCGTTATCCCACCGGAAATAGCCGAAAAGGCACCAAGAATGCCTACGGCAGCATATACGATACCATTAACAAAACGGGTACAAGGATTAGTAAGGGAAGAATAAAATTGTGCCAAAACTCCACATTCATGAAGCCTTCCGTTTATCTCTTTAAATCTCTCTATTGACCTATCTTCATAGGAAAATGCCTTAATCAACTTTTGATTTCCCAAAAGTTCTTCAATTAAGCCCCCCATTTCTCCCTTAATAGCTGTTTGCTCGGTGAATTTACGATAGGTTCTTCTGGCTATAAAAGAAGCCACAAACAAAGATAAAGGCGTAAGGAGCACCACTGCCATTCCTATTCCTAAGCTTATACTTAGCATAAAACCAATGGTACCGATAATAGTCATAATACCTGAGAATAATTGGGTAAATCCCTGTAAAAGTCCATCTGAAATCGTATCTATATCATTTACCATGGTATTTATAATATCTCCATGGGGAACTCGGTCAATTTTCTCTAAAGGAACCGAACTTAATTTGTTAAATACTCGGCTTCTAAGATCTTTTATAGTTAAAAATGTTATCTTGTTGGTACAATAACTCATAAGCCATTGAAATACTGTACTGAAAGCTATAAAAAGGGCCAGATATATAATTGTATTTAATAATCCACTAAAATCTACATTACCGGCTCCAAGGATATAATCAACAGCTTTTCCAAGAAAGACCGGAATTAAAAGTGAAAATACAACACTTATCATTGCACTGATAAGTGAACCAATCAGATATATACGATAAGGCCTTGCATAGGAAAATAGCCGCTGCAATATTGAATTACTGTCATTATTTGAAACCACCTGTCTGCCTCCTTAGCTTAATTGAGAATCACAGATTTCTTTATAGACATGGCAGGATTTATATAAATCTTCATGCTTACCTATTCCGGCCACCTTACCATCATCTAATACAATAATCTGGTCCGCATACTTTATTGTATTTGCCCTTTGGGATACTATTAAGACCGTGGTATCCCTACAGTTTTTACTAAGTGCCTCTCTTAACCTGGCATCTGTGGCATAATCTAGGGCACTAAAACTATCGTCTAGTATAAGTATTTTTGGTTTCCTTACTAAGGCCCTTGCTATGGTAAGACGTTGTCTTTGACCTCCGGATAAGTTCCTGCCCCCTTGGTTTATCAGGGTATCGTATCCGTCGGGAAGTTTTTCTACAAAATCTTTTGCCTGTGCTACCTCTATGGCCCATTTAATTTCTTCCAAAGAAGCATCTTCTTTTGAAAATCTTAGGTTGTCGCTGATACTTCCTGAAAAAAGTACTGCTTTTTGCGTAACAATACCAAAAAGCTTCCTGATAGAATCTATAGAATATTCTTGAAGGGGTATACCATTTAACCTTATCTCACCCTTGGTAACATCATAAAATCTTGGCAAAAGATTAACTAAAGTAGATTTACCGGAGCCGGTTCCTCCGATAATTCCTATAACCTCCCCTTGCCTAATATCAATACTTATATCCTCTAGGGCATATTCATCGGAACCGGGATATGCAAAGGACACCTTATCAATACTAATCAAAGCTTGTTCGGTCATGGACTTTTCCTTATTATCAATCTTTATATCTGTCAAGCTTCTTTCTATCTCCTGTATAGAAGCTTCCGTTTCAAAAACCATATTTATTCGATTTGCAGAGGCAGCCGCCTTAGTAAATATCACTACCAGATTAGAAAGGACCACCAAGGCCAAAGAAATCTGGGTCATGTAATTTGTCAGTGCAATTACTTCTCCTTGAGTAAGGCTTCCTGTATATACCCGACCTCCCCCAAACCACAAAATCGTAAGAATTGCTATATTAAGTATTGCAAAGGTAGCCGGATTTAAAAAGGCAGAAATTTTCCCTACATTTATAGCAATATCAGCCACATCATTATTGGCCTTATTAAACCGTTTAATTTCATGGTCCTGCTTAGAAAAAGCCCTAATAACCCTAACACCACTTAAGTTTTCTCTGGTAATAGTAGACACCTTATCAAGCATCTTCTGACGAACCCTATAGTATGGAACTGAAAGCCTCATTATCAGATAAATAACTGCCGATACCAAAGGTGCAACAATAAGAAATATCAGTGATAATTTTAAATCCAAAATCATGGACATTACCACCGCACCAATAATAAGAAAGGGAACCCTTACTACCAAACGTATTAACATGGCAACGGCCAGCTGCATTTGATTTATATCATTGGTCAAAATTGTAATCAGGGTGCTTGTCCCAAACTTATCTATTTCCCCATGGGATAGGGAATTTATATGGGCATAGAGATCATTTCTTACCATGGTTCCAAAACCTTGGGAGGCCCTGGCTGCAGAATACTGGCATATTATAGCGAAAACAAGCCCCATAAAACCGAGAAGTAATATAATTCCTCCTCTTTGGAGCACAAATGTTGTATCCCTATTTTTAATTCCTACATCGATAATTGAGGCCATTACAATCGGTACAATTAATTCAAAAATTGCTTCCAGTAATTTAAAAAACGGCCCTATAATTACTTCTTTTTTAAAATATCTTAAGTATCTGGCTAATTTAAGCATAAAACCCCCGTATATCTTATCTATATATTTATTAATCTTTTATCCTATTTATATTTTTATAAAATAATTAATAAATCTAAGGCAAGCATACATGAAATATCTCTGTATAAGTAAGCCTGCCGTTTATATGTTCTGATTTCATAAGGCTGATTTTTTGAACCTTTTGACTTAAATTTACTATTAAAGAAGCAAGCTCATCATCCCTAAAGCCACCGGCAAATCTTACTCTTCTTGCCAATGTAATATGCGGCTTATACTCTCTGTTTTCCAAATCAAACCCTGCTGACTTAAGCCTATTTGTCAATTCCTTTTGTATACCCAGTAAATTCTCTTCCCTTTTTACACCTATAAAGCAGATATCTCCATCCCTACGGCTAAATCTTCCAAAACCACCGATTGAAAGATTAAAACTCTTTATATTGGCAGCAAAAACCGCCTCTTCCATTGCTTCTTTTACAAGCTCAATCTTCTTTGTTTCACCTATAAAATTCAATGTAAGATGAAGATTATCTTTAGCTGTAAAACTTCCTTTTATAACATTAAAACTTAATTTCTCCATGGCTTCCCACAAAGAATCCTTAATCTGATCCTCAAAAGTTATAGCTGTAAAAAGTCTCAACTATGCCACCAACCTTTAATGAAGTCTCTACAAAATTCTACTTTACCATAATATATGAATTTTGTACATCTTTCAATCATTTTAAGCTACTTATTGTGTTTTCATATAAAAGCTCAATTGAAAAATACTTTCATAAAGTCTATAATCAGAATTAAGTATTGTAAAAGATCTAATATAATAGATATCAAGGAGAAGCCATATGAGTAATTTTAATGAAGAAATAAAATATCCTGAAAACAAAGAGGAAAGTTATAAGTTAATTCATAAGCAATTAGAAGCCTTACTTGAAAATGAAACCCATCTAATTCCTAATCTTAGTAATTCTTCTGCCTTACTAAAACTTGCCTTACCAAAAACCAACTGGGTGGGATTTTATCTCCTAAAGAATAATGAACTGCTGCTTGGACCCTTTCAAGGTAAACCGGCCTGTGTCCATATTCCCATAGGAAAAGGCGTATGTGGAACCGCTGTAGCTAGTGGCAAAGCTCAAGTAGTTTACGATGTCCATGCTTTTCCCGGGCATATTGCCTGCGACAGCGAATCTAAGTCAGAAATAGTTATACCAATATATTCAGAGGGTCGTATTGTAGCTGTACTGGATATTGACAGTCCCGTAATTGGACGTTTTGATGAGGAAGATTTAAAAGGCCTAAGTCAAGTTGTCCATATCCTTGAGACAAGCTGTAACTGGGACCAAGTTTAAACATAAATCCACCCTTAAAGACAAATGAACCGACTTCCCATTGGTTAGATTTTTGGTCTAACTTCCGGGAGTCGGTTCATACTTCCTAAGTTCTTCGGGTGTTTAAACTTTTAAACTTTTAAACTTTTAAACTAATACTTTCCATTAGCTCTTCTATGCCCAGCCCTTCGGCATCCACTATAATATGGGCATATTTTTCATAAAGGGGACATCTCTCTAAATATAAATCATACAAAGTCTGTCCCTCACTGAGAACTACTCCTCTTTGCCTTATATTGCCTAGCCTTTTACGAATAGTATCATAACTAAGCTTGATATAAACTACCTTAGATGTCCTACGAAAATGTTCCATGGCCTCAGTACAATAAACTACACTGCCTCCTGTGGCTATTACTGTATTATCCACAGAAATATCTCTATTAACTTGATTTTCTATGGCAAGATATCCTTGCTGACCCTCTTTTTCAATAATATCTTTAAGAAGTAAACCTTCCTGCTTTTGAATTAGAAGATCTGAATCGATAAAATTCATTCCCAGTACTTTAGCCAAAATGACACCTACAGTGCTTTTACCTGCACCGGGCATCCCGATTAATACGATGTTATCCATACTTGTAGCCCTTTCCTTTTTACTGATATCTTAACCTTGTAAGGCACCATACTTTATATCAGCATTACTTAATCTGGAATTAATATACCTCATAATATCACTTCTGGTAATTATGCCGATAAAATAATCTCTGTCATCGACTACAGGTATAAAATTCTGATCCATAGCCCTAATCAACATCTCATCCATATTGGCAGTAATTCTCACACTGGGATTCTTCCCTTTCTTTAAAACATCCTTAATCTTAACATCTTCTATACTTTTAATATTAATCTTATGTAGCTCTTCCTTTTGGTCATCTACTAGATACCAAAGAAAATCTCCTTCACTTATGGTTCCGATATATTTATTGTCTGCGGACAGAACCGGTATTGCAGTATAACCGTGATTGCGCATCTTTTCCAATCCCTGCCGCAGTGTAAAATCTTCAAAAAGATAAGCCACTTCACCCTTGGTTTTTAAAAAATATGCAATATTCATTGCCTTAACTCCCTTTGTGTTTTTAAAATAACTTTACATATACAGTATATCATATTTTACGAGTTAAGGGTATGGGTATTCATAGGAAGCTTATTTACCAAATCTAATAACATTCCATGAACATTTCTTCATATTAGTGGTAAAGATACCCTCATCAAAAACATATTCATTTTTAGTTCTTGGCTTAACATTTTCGTTATTTAAAGTATTAACTGCTTTCATATCGTCATGTTCCATTACCAAATATTCCAGAACCTTATATCCTTCAAATCCTCGCAAATCAGATGTAAACTCTACATCATGGTCTACATTTCTATTAACAGCAAAGATTGTAACTTCCTCATTTTCAGGATTATATACTGAAACAGCTTCCACATCAGTTACATCAGTATGATTAGTAGTATCATGCTTTGTGGTTTCAATAACCGGCTGAAGGGCTATACCCCGTCCATATATTGAAGCATGTAAAAATGGATAAAATATAGTCTGCCTCCAGGCTCCGCCCTTTTCATCTGTCATTATAGGAGCAATAACATTTACCAACTGGGCAAGGCAGGCCATCTTCACCCTATCGGCATGTTTTATTAAGGTTATAAGCATAAGACCCACTAATAAAGCGTCCTCAAAGTTATAGATATCCTCCAGTAATGCCGGTGCCACATTCCATGGCTTCTTCTCCATATAATCATTATCAGATTCATTGGAATGATACCAAACATTCCATTCATCAAAGCTTATTTTCAATTCTTTTTTACTTCTCTTTTTTGCCTTGATATAGTCACATGTAGCTATAACACTCTTTATAAACTGCTCCATATCCATAGACATGGCAAGAAAATCTGCCGTATCATTTTCTTTGTTGCCATAATATTGATGCATGGATACATAATCAACATAATCATATGTATGCTCTAATGTAATTGCCTCCCATTCGGGGAATGTGGGCATACCTATGCCTGAACTGCCGCATGAAACCAGCTTTATAGAAGGATCAATCATCTTCATAGCCTTGCCGGTTTCTGCTGCCAACCTACCATACTCTTGAGGTGTCTTAGCTCCTACCTGCCAAGGCCCATCCATTTCATTACCCAGACACCAAACCTTAATGTTATGGGGTTTATCATATCCATGGTCACGACGCATATTACTGTAATAACTATTAGCATCTACATTGCAGTATTCTAGCAAATTGCAGGCAGCGTCTATTCCTCTGGTACCGAGATTTACAGCCATCATAATTTCTGTATTTGCCTTCTTAGCCCAGGATACAAATTCATTTAATCCGAATAAATTAGGCTCTAAGGTTCTCCATGCCAGATCTAATCTTGCCTTTCTGCTTTCCTTAGGGCCTACTCCATCCTCCCAAAAATAATTAGATACAAAATTACCTCCGGGATAACGGACAATAGGTACCTGCAGCTCCTTAACCAATTCTATTACATCCTTGCGAAATCCCTCTTCATCAGCCAAAGGATGATCCGGTTGATATATTCCGGTGTAGATAGCTCTTCCTAAATGTTCAATAAAGGAACCATATAGATTCTTATCAATCTCATCAATCTTAAACTCTTTATCAATAACCATTTTTGCTTCTCTTTTCATAGCAATCTCCCTTCTATCTGCCTTTTATTTGAACTATAATAATTTTGCCCCTTAAAGTCAATGTATTTTTCTCTATAAAATTCGCCATATCCTATTTCATTTAAATTTCAGTAAACTTCATAGTTGGTGCTTCTTAACCAAATCCCAAATATCTTACATTTTTATTTTTGATTCGACATTTTTCTGCACATTTTTCATTTAACTGAATAATATATAGTGGAAGCTCAATAAAGCATCCTTAAAATAAATGGAGGTGAAATAATGGATAATTATAGTGCAACCGTTATTAGTTCAGAAGCCTACGCAAGTAAATGCGATAGGGATTGTGATGCTGCTGTTCTTAAAGCAGATACCTTACCAAAAGCTGATAATCATCCATGGCCAGGTGGGGATTTTAAGATACCAAGAATTCTTTCTGAGTTTGTAATCCAGATTGACTCCGAATCAAAGATAAGGCTTAATGAACCTGCTTATGAAATTAAAAGAATCGAAAAACAAGTATTCCTAACACAATGCAGGTATATTCCTACCACAGATAAGGTATTTATTGAAGGATATATCAGAAAAAATATTGAATATGCCGCAAGAACTTGCTCAAAGAATAACAGTATTGCCGGAACCATAAAAGATACTACTGTCCATGTTCCTTTTAAGGTTTACACCAAGGTAGATTTCCATGGTGCAAAACCTCAAATTATACCAAATCCGCCTTCATTAACAGCCAGATATTTCGATCAAAAGAGAATGGGCAAAGATATCAGAGAAGCTGATAGATCTAATGTTGAAATATTCAACGAGCCTGTTTTTTGTGAACTGGAATGGGCTGCCGTATATGATGCGGATATTAACGACAAAGGAAGACCTATAGATCATTTGCTTAACGAAGAGGAATTCAAAGAATTTACAGATAAATCAGTTATTTATCTCTGTATTAAATTATTACAAAAGCAACAGGTATGCTGGCCATTCCCTATTAAGGATGACGGAAAAAAGAAACCTTATCCTCAAAACACCGATTGGAAAACACCGGAATACCCTAAAAAGAAGCCAGACATTATATTCTAAAAGCTAAATTACTTTGACTTTTTAATTAGCTAAAAAGCCGGTTCTATGTCATCTAAATGACATAGAACCGCATTTTATTAATCATTTTCTATACTTTTTTATCATTTCTGTAACAATTTCATGTCGATTTTAACATAATATTAACATATTTTGTATTGACATCCAACGTTTACATAATTTACAATATACACGGATGTATTTTTTAGACAAGGGTCCAAGCAATTATTATGAAAAGGTGGTCAAGATGATGAGAAAATTAACAAAAGCTAATAAAGTATTTCTTGTATTTGCCTTAACATTATTGTTATCTGCAAATCCTTTAAATACCGTTTCCGCTTGTAAAGGTACTACTGCAAATTATACAAAGGATACTAAAAAATCATACAACTATAAACAACCGGTATTTAGTGCCTATCGTACTAAAGATAGTGTTTGGAGTGCAAACACCCGTATCGAGGCAAATTTGGTAGTAGGGGTTTCTATTTACTATCAAGTAGGATTTGCAACATCATGTTCGGCTACTACAAAAAACAAATTTGAGGCATCAGGTGGATTTAAATATACAAAAAGTAACAAATCTGAAACAGAAAAAGATTCTTCTACCAAAGTTAATCATGAAAAGCAAGTAAAAAAAGAGACAAATATCTGCGAAAATAAAAAGGACACTAAAAGCGAAACTATCAATAAAAAGACAACTACTAAGGAAAACATCTGTAAAGACAAGAAACACAACACAAACACAAAGGATTCTGATAAAACATATGATAAATCATGGCATGGCTTTTTAAAAGGTGATGGATCCTTTAAGTGTGATGGATCTTTTAAGTGGGAAGACTTCTTTAATTGGGACGGTTCCTTTAAGTGGGAAGAATGTTATAAGTGGGGAGACTCCTTTAATTGGGATGAATTCTTTAAATGGTGCGAATCCTTTAAATGGGATGAGAACTATAAGTGGGACAACTCCTTTAAGTGGGATAAATGCTATAATTGGGGAGACTCCTTTAAATGGGATAAGAACTATAATTGGGGTGACTCCTTTAAATGGCAATGGGATTGCTCCTTTAAGTGGGATGGCTCTAATAGTAGCAATTGGAGTAATTGGAATAATTGCTGGTGGAATTTTGACAACTCTAACCAACAAAACAATAGCGGTAAATCAGACAATAACACTAAAAACAATAACACTAAAAACAATAACACTAAGGACAATACCACTAAGAACAACAACACTAAGAACAACAACACTAAGAACAACAACACTAAAGACAATACTACTAAGAATAATAACAATTCCAACTATAACAATGGAACTGGCAACTATCAAGGTAAGTAAAAAAAATCGTTGTAGGGTACATAATGATACTCATTGGTCATATACCCTTGTCTAAAAAATTCATAAAGGCCGTTAATGATTTGTAAATTTACAATCAAAAACAAGACTGAAAAGTCTTTTTATATAAATAAGGGGTAGGATTAATTAAAAATCCTACCCCTATTTTTGTTAAGATTTAAATGTAATATAGTTGGCTCCGGCAACAATAATACCGCCCCCAACAAAATTTCCAAGTGCAGACACTGACAAATTATATAATATCTCTAATAAGCTAATGTCAGCTCCTGCAAAATATGCGGTAAATAAATAATACATATTTGCTACTACGTGTTCTGTTCCCGAAAGTACAAATACTGTAATTGCCAACCACAAAACCACAATCTTAGCAATTTCATCACGGCAGCTATAGGCCATACATATGGCCGTACATACAATAATATTACATAGTATAGAACTTACCAATAACTGGCCTAAGGGCATATGTATCTTAATTAAAGCTTTTTCAAATACCAATCCCATAATCTTTTCATCAAAAATACCTGATGTATTAGTTAGGACGGAAATAAATACGGCTCCCATTAAATTACCAAGTAAAACAATGGCAAGGATTTTTAATATTTTATACAGCCTTGTGTTACCTGCATAAAAAGATGTTATTATCAGACATCCACTGGTAAAAAGCTCAGTCTGCAGCTGCAGTATTGCTATTATACCCATAGGAAAAACCAGTGCCCCAAAAAATGCTGCTAACCCTGGATCTGCTATAGTTGCTGCTAACTTAAAATATCCTATAGCCCCTATGGCTATATAAGCTCCCGCCAAAATTCCTTGTACTATTAATTTTAACTGGGATTTACCTTCCTTGTCTTTACTAAGATTTAAGATGTAATCTGTAAGAGCCTTCGGCCCTGATTTTTGTTGCATATGTAAGTATCCTTTCATTTGGTCATCTTATATATTAAGGCCTATATTAAAGCTTTAGCCCAGAAATACATAGTATCATAAAAAGGATTATTTTTAAAGTACTCTTTAAATCCAAGTTTTCTCTTATTATTCAGGATGTTTTAATAAACACCGGGTAAATTTCTTTAAATATTCTTTATAGCATTTGGACTTTATCTGTTGACATTGTTGCTAACATAATTTACAATGTTGCAAATGCATTTTTATACATTATTGTCCATATATTGACTATGGTCCCTTGTTATAAAAATCATAATCTAAATTTTAGATAGGAAGTAATATATGATAAAAAGTAGCTATAGCCATAATACTTGCATTTATAGCTCTAATTATATATTCACAATTTATTAGGCTGGTTATTATACAAACTAAGGAAGTGAAATGCATTACCTAGGATGCAACATATGAAGGAATAAAGGCTCAAGCAGAGATTATTAATAGCATTATTTTTGTTAAGTATACCTGTACTAAAAAGATTAAAAAATATGAATGTTGTTTTACTATTAAAAGGTGATGCATAATAGTTTATACATATTGTAATAACATCGGGTATAAGCTAGGTAATAAAAAATGACCATATATAATGGTCATTTTTTATCTTTATAAAATTCCTGCTATTTACATAATTCCTGCGGCATATTTCTCATTTGCTTCTTTAGCTCTTTGCTTTTTAGCTTTCCAGTCAGAGATTCTACCTTGATTTGATGATACACCCAGTATAATTAGCAAGAATAATCCGGTTGTAATTTCTCTAACAGTAGTAGAGAAACCTACTGCAATTAGACCGGTGTTTAACATCTTCATTGTAATTGCCTGTCCGATACGTTCTTCTAATTCAGTATCAAAGGTAGCTCCCCTTAACATAGAAACGGGAAAACAGGTGCTTTTACCTGTACCACATACAACCCCTCTTGGACCATCACAAAAAAGCATGGGATCAAGTCCAACCTCTTCAATCCCTCCAGCAGGATAAGGAATATAGTTATAATGTTTGCCCCCATTCATATCCTGAAGCATTTCTTCCAAACTAACTGTTCCACTCATTAAATGTACCTTTTGCTCTAAGGATAGTTTATCTACTATCTCCTTAGCCTTGTCAGTATAACTAAGACGGTAATTTTTTGTGCATTTCATATAAACCCTCTCCTTTTCTTTGTTATGGTTAACTATGTATAATATTTTAATAATTGTATTGCTTCCCTTTTGTTAAAATCTAAATACCCTTGTATTTTTTTATTTTTTTCTATAGGACGACCATTTTGCTTATACTCTGTAGGTGTCATGCCAGTTTCCTTCTTATATATTCGATAAAAAGTCTTACAATTTCCAAATCCACTTTCACATGCAATTACACTAATTGGTTTATCTGTGGTCGTAAGTAAATATTGAGCCCTTTCTAATTTTGTATTTACTATCAGCTCTTTCAAAGTTAAATTAGTATGGGATTTTAAAAATCTATATAGGGTTTTTTCACTCATCCCAATATAATGACACAATCTTTCGGTTATATTATCTTCCAAATAGTGCTGTTCAACATACTCAATGATTTTTAATAAAACATCTGATTCCTCTTCTAAAACCGACTTATTAGCATATTGCCTGATATCATAATGAACATATTCAAACAAATCTGCTACCAGTGCATATAAAAGCGCCTGCATTCGATATAAATTAGCTATGGACTTCCCATCAGATTCTAGACCTATTCGTGCCACGGTATTTATAAACTTGCAATATGGCGCTTTTGGTTTCAACTTCTCCTTAACACTATTTAAATAGAAACGGTAGACCTGATTTTTATCCTGCCAATTTTCAAATAGGGCTTTATTTAACTGAATAAATAAGCATATATTGTCTTGATTGGTCTTTTGCAAACCGTGTACCACTTTTGAATTAACCAATACAATATTTCCTTGATTCACTATGTATGTTTCTGGCCATATGCTCAAACAAACTGTGCATATTCCACAAAAACACAAAGACCATCCAATGGGATAATCCCATTGGATGGTCTTTGTACCTTCTATATTAATAGGCAGTCCATAAGCTAATTACCATACATCATGAAATCATAATGTTTTTATCATGTAGTGATTATCACGATATTTATTATCATGATATTATCTATTATTTTGCATCTTGATACTTTTCGTAATTCTTACCATAGATAAAAAGTATCAAAGAGGATACCGCACAAACTGACACACTAATAATCATAGTAAAAATGTTATTGCCTTTTATTCCATTTAATATAAGTATCAATCTAACTACTGACTCACATACAATCAATAACAAAAATAAAATTGCTGTTGCATAGAATTTGTTCTTAATTAGGGTATACATCTTAAAAATAACATAGGTCAGTATTCCTATAAATAGGGTAACTGGTACCCCAATTGTAATAGCCCATCTAGATGTATTAGTTAACAATTGTATTAGTAATAAATATCCTATGGTAGCAATTCCTCCAATGACTAAGGTATATTCCATTTTCCTGTCCTTTATATATAGAATAGGAAGTAATATTGCAAAAACTAGCACAAAGGCACCGATAGGATATAGGGCCCAATCTACTGAAGATGTAACCGCTAAATTTACTATCAAGCAAGTCACTGATGAAATTACTGCAACCAGTAGCATAATTATTGTGATTATTTTACGTGATTTTTCCTGATAACTTTTATCAGAATAGCTAACAGTCATATTTACCACCTCTTTAATACTATTTACATCCACCTTGTCTTCTTGAAAACGCTCTCCTTGGATAAGTTCCACTATTGAAACATCTAAAACATCTGCCAAAGCGGATAGTAAAGTAATATCTGGAAATGAAAGTCCCCGTTCCCATTTTGATACTGCTTTATCACTAACACCTACCGCCTCACCTAAGTCTTTTTGTGTAAGGCTTTGTTTTTTCCGCTCTTGTCTGATAAATGCTCCAACAGTCTCCATATTAATTTTTTCTGTCATAGGCTCTCCCCTTTTCCAAAGTATAGCACCCCAACTCTATATGAGCAATCTACGGGTGGTAGAATTCACTGTTTTTTGTATTTTATTAGCTATTCTCTCCTGGATAATGCACCTAATGCTAATATAAAGGCAATTATTCCCCATATAATAACAACACATAAGCTAACATATGAAAAATCCTCTAATCGAAATAATGAAGATCGTATTAAATTACTGGCAGGTACAAAGGGCAGCTTATGGTACACATAGGATAACCAATCCGGAAGCCTATCTGCAGGATAAGTTATCGGAGAAAAAAGCAGCCCACCTATCATTATTAATTGTGTTGCCAAAGCCATAGCATTAGGGGGTAACCAATAGGCAATTGAAAAACCGATACTTATCATTGTTACTTGAATTATTATTATGATAATGCAGCTTAAGGGATTGATATACATCTTTATATCAAATCTTAAGAATGCCGCAACACATCCCATTATAATTCCCGGTAAAGAAGCAATACTCCATATAATTATATCTGCCAGTAGAATACTTTTCCTAGAAACAGGAAGTGTTCTTTGATATTGGAACAAACCATTTTGCTTTGATTCACTGACTATTTGAGGAGCTAAGACACAGCCTACTGCAATGATTCCAAGGGTAAGTGCACCGGAAGATAAGTAAACTGCTGACACCGGGTCTATTTCAGGTATTATAAGTGCAAGACCATAAACTATGGCAAAGGCAAACAAAGCTTGCACTATACTAAAAGTTGGTATTAAGTATTTATGCCTTACAAGGCTCCATCGTATTAAGCCCCATAATTGAAGAAAGTATCGGCTAGGGCCTGCATGTATAATAGTTTGCTTATTCTTCATCCATCATACCTCCATATGAAACATCCAAGGATGTCGGTGATAATCTGTAGTTAACAATCTTACCTTCTTCAATCATTTTAAGCATCTGACAAATTGCAGCCGGAACCTGCTGGCTAGATAGGGCAAAAACAGCTTTTGCTTCCTTATCGTAGTACTTACTTTCAAGGGCATCTGGAGTAAATTCTCTCATAACACTACTATCATTGACCACAACAGTTAAAGTATTTGAGGCAAGCTGTTTTAAATCTGCTGTAGGAGCGTCTTTTATAAGGCGGCCTTTATTAAAAAGAAGAAATCTGTCAGCATATAATTCTACCTCCAGTAGATTATGGGTAACCACAATCACAATGTGACCATCCCTGGCTAATTTTTTCATATAATTCCAAACCAACTTTCGACGGACAGGATCTATATCATTAGTCGGTTCATCCAGTAATATAATCGGAGTAGGTGCTACCACAGCCATGGCAAAAGAAGTTAGACGTTGTAAGCCTCCCGATAGTTTATTTCCTACTTGATTGGCCCATTGCTTAATATCTAGCTCGGATAATATTTTCTCTGTCCTTTCTTTAACTTGCCTTCCGGTGATACAACGTAATCGTAAAATTGCTTCAACAGATTGTCGTATGGTAACCCCATTTAGAGGCGCATGAAATTGGGGCATCATGGAAACAAGCTCACGGGCTATTTTTGTATCTTTTACTAAGGAATATTCCTGATATCTTATGTCACCACTGTCAGGTTTTACAACCCCAACAATCTGGTTTAGCAAAGTTGTCTTTCCTGCACCATTATGGCCTATTACAGCTGCAACCTGGCCTGGATAAAAAGCGGTTGTAATATTATTATTGGCTTTTACCTTGCCCCGCTTATATTCTTTATTAATTGATTCAATCTTCAGATAATCACCGGTGCTAGAATTATTTTTCATTATAACCTCCCTCATATATGCTAAATATAAAAACAATAAATATTAATTTATATAATATCTTTGTCTAATAGGCCAGTGGTTTTATTTTAAATAATTAAATAAGCTTACTAAAAAGGGTATCAACCAAAAAATAATTAGTAACAAATCAATCATATACCCAAATACTTTGAGTACCTTCCATATATATAATTTTTTATTTTTAATATTACTTTCTAGATTAGATGTATCTAAATCTATTAAAGGGTCATCCAGTATTGTCATGGCTAAAAGATGCCCATCACAATTTCTATGAAAACCAAATTGCCATAGTATCTTCAACCATAGGATAGAGGCTCCGCTAACTATCATCCAGTTATCAAAAAACAGTCGGCACCATGATAAGCAAGCCAGTAGCAAAAGGTCAAAAATTACTCCTGCTGCTAGGGCCGTTATTCTTGAAGTAATAGTCCAAACCCAGATATGAGTCATAGGCACTACTGCAACTGCTTTTTTAAACAGTAACTTTATTCTACCGGCATTGTACTTCCATGTCCTTGCATAAACTATATGCATCAGTTCATGTAAAATAGAGGTAAGAAATATAAATGCCAGTAAGTAGATAATATTTATCCATAAAGGTGCTTCTTTTGAGATTATTTTATTGCCAATAGGAATACCCATATAAGGAATAAGTACTAGTACCAGTAAAATTGAAAGTATTCCAATTAAAATTATTCCATATCGTAAAATATTCCACCCTAGGCCAACTCCTTCCTCAGGTATAAGCTGACTAGAAGCATTTGAATCTGTAAAAAATCCACTATCCTTTAATATATTGACAGTTTCATGATTACATTCTTTTAAAAAGTCAGTATTCTGAGATAAACTGTTGGCTGTCTCCTCATCTACTACCAGAGGATCAGAATTAGCTGCAAGTATGACCCAATCTCCACCTTTTAATCTCCTAGAATATATGGGTTTTAATAAAAGTTTTGAAGCTATATAGATACACCTCCTATCACTAAGGAGTAGCTATACTACCCTTTTATTTTTTAAATTATAAAATACCCTTGGTATGTATATCTTTAAAAATAATGTTGCTTTCTATTAGAAAGACAACAAATTATTTTCTTTTTTGAATATAGTCATGTAAACGTAAGGTTGCGCTAATTATTGAATCATCAATTAAGGGTATATTAATACTTTCAAGTAAATTTTTCAAAAAGTACAATCTTTCTTCAAGCTCTTGTCGCGAAAAGCTAATTATATTTAGACCCAGCCACATATTCATCATCAAAGAAATAAACTCCGAGAGTTCCTTAGAATATTGTGTAGAAATAGATCCGTCCTTAATTCCTTCATCAATATATACTTTTAGATAATTAGCACTTTCATTTAGGGTAGATAAATACACATCTCCTATTAAACGGGGGCTTTCTAATAAGGCCTCTGCAGAGTATAAAATGGCATATCTCTCAAAATTCTGAAAGGATTTTAATATTTGTAATTTTATTTTCTCTAAACCTGTTTCCCCCTGCCAATTATCATACCAATTAGATTGCTCATCAGATACACCCAAACTCTCCATTACTTTTTCTAAAATATCCTGCTTTGATTTAAAATGATGATATATAACACCTTTAGTCAAGCCACCAAGATTATCTACTATATCCTGTATGGTTGTGTTATCATAACCCTTTATGTAAAAAAGCTCCCGGGCTACCTCTAAAATCTTCTTCTTAGTTTCCTCTGGATACTTATTTCTCGCCATGACCTTCACCTACAATTAAATTCTAAACTCTTTTATCAATACAGTGTATAATCTACGCCCATCTAAAAGCAATTAAACAACAAGTTTATTTCTTATCTTCGTAATACTTAAAGATTTCCCACTTATCAATATCTCCATTACCACATGTAGGACATTCATCTGCATACCTTGGCCAAGTAGGATGAGCAAAGGAGGATCCGTCCTCAAAATTAATCTCATACTGTGTTCCTAAACTTCTCGGCTCGGCATATCTTGTAATTACACGTACTGCTTCATCAACAATTGCTGCTGTAAGCTGATAAATAGCCGGAGCATAGGCAATAGTAGGGGGTGAAAACTCAATGTTTCTAAATGCTATAAACTGCTCATTAAATTGAGGATCTCTCATACTATAATGGAGATTCATACAATCAAAACATCCTGTTACACCAGGTATCACAGTAAAAACTCGACCTCTGCTCACTTGAGAGGCACCAAACACACATGGCACCTTAGCAGTAACAATTGCTTTGTTAACAATTCTTTGTGCAATAAAGGGAGGCTCGTCAATAGCACAAATCACCAAATCAACGCCACTTACATGCTCCAAAACATCTTCTGGTCTTATTATTTTTTTATTATAAGGTTCAATAATAATATTAGAGTTTATCTTTGCAATTGCATGGGCTGCCGCTTCTGCTTTGGGCTTACCTATATCTTCCTCAGTATATAATAACTGTCTTCCTAGATTTCCTTCTTCAACATTATCATAATCAATAATAATAATCTTCTTAGGTCCTAGACCTGCTAAGAGAGTCAGAATATTAGAACCGCCACCACCAAGACCTAAAAGAAGAATAGTTGAATTATTTAATAACTTCTGCGGCTGATAGCGATTCCCATTACTTCCGATATATCTACTAAAGTAATTAACATTAGGCATAAATCTCTTTGCTATATTACTTTCTTCATCATATAAGGCTTCTTCTATAAATCCTTCATTATCTAGTAACTCTATACCTTCCAAAATATCGTCATGGCTTAATTCAGGAAAGAGCTTCTGCATCTCTTTAATAACAATTTCAACCGGACGACCATTTAAACGTATGGCCAATTCCCATAACTGTCCATCTGGATCGGTAAATTCAGCAGTTATTCCAAGTTGGGCACCTATTCTAAATTCAGTTTTATTTAATCTATAAAGAGGGTAAATAGGTTTAATCCTAGGGTTTTTATATTTATTATTATTCATCTTCCATTCCTCACAAATTTCCTATGTATTTTAAGCATTTCCTGTTTTTAGCCGAGGCTACCGATAGGGCAACCTCGGCTAAAAATCAATTGATTATCTTAGAAGACAATCCACCAAACTGTAGCTTCAACCTTAACAGCTCTGCGCACCTTAATGTTTTTCATAATAGTACCTCCTTTACTTTATATGTAGAAAGGTTGGACTGCCTATCTCAACCCTTTCCCATCACAAGATTAAGGTTATGGTATTTCATTACTTCTATTTCTATTTATTTCCTGTTTAATTCTATTATATACCAATTTTTTCTTGTGTCAAGCATTTTTTTACATAATAACTAGGTATTATACATATGCACAAAGTTTATTTAAAAATAGCATATTAATTGTTAAGATTAACATTCTTAAACACATAATTAAAATGATTTAAGCAAGCAATTTTAGTAAATAAAAAACACCTCCTAAGTAGATAAATAATGGTTGTTTCCACTTAAGAGGTCTATAATAAAAAACACAAAAAAGCGCTACATTTTGCAGCGCTTAAACCTGGGCTACTAGGATTCGAACCTAGAAATGCTGGAGTCAGAGTCCAGTGCCTTACCGTTTGGCGATAGCCCAATATTTACTTGTCTATGGTCTTATATCAATGCCACGAATGATATTATAACTCATCATATAACATTTTTCAAGCATTATTTTTATAAAATAATAAATATAATCTAGCATTTATTCTTCAGCTACATAGCTATTCTCCACTGTTATTACACAGTTTAATCTTGCATCACATTTCCTAACTTCTTCTATAATCTTAGTCAAAAGCTTTTGCTCTTTATCCGGAGTATAAGAAAAAGATACCACCAGATCAAATATTAGATTTATCTGATACTCTGTATTTACCACTCTAAAATCATGAATAGTTGCCTTATCATCAAGACGACCAATAATATCCTTTACCAATTTCTTTTTTTCCAGAACCGTCACATCATTAACCTCAATGGGATCCATATGGATTACCAAGAAAATATCCATTTTTTCAAGAACGTCTCTCTCTATCTGATCAATTGTCTCATGGGCTTGTTCAAAATTAATATCACAAGGTACCTCAACATGAATTGTAGCCATACGATGATTAGGGCCATAACTATGAATAATTAAATCATGGGTACCTACAATACCGGGATAACTTTCAACTAGATTTGTTATACTTTTATAAACTTCCCTATCTACTGCCTGTCCCAAAAGGGGTTCTAAAGTATCCTTAGCAATTTTAATACCTGCAATTATAACAAAGATAGATACTATAAGACCCATATAACCATCAATCTGCCAGCCTGTTAATCCTGCAATAATTGCAGAAACAACCGTAGCAGAAGTAACCATTACATCACCCATAGAATCAGCTGCGGTAGCTAACATTACAGAGGATTTAATCCTTTTGCCCAATTTCTTGTTAAATAGCATTAACCACAACTTGATGAATATAGAAAGACATAAAATACCTATAAGTACAGAATTAAATTTTACGCTTTCAGGGTTTAGTACTTTTAAAAATGAGTTTTTAAGTAAAGTTAATCCCACTTGAAGAATTATAAATGAAACAGCCAAAGCTGCCACATACTCTATTCTTCCATGGCCAAAAGGATGCTCCTTGTCTGCAGGCTTTCCTGCTAATTTCACCCCTATAAAACTTATTACACTAGAGGCAGCATCAGAAAGATTATTAAATGCATCGGCCATAACTGAAACACTGTTAATCAGAAAACCCACAATAATTTTTACAACAAACAATATAAGATTGCAAATAATACCTACTACACTGGATAAAATACCATAAGAGGTACGTACCCCCTGATCCTGTATATTTTCTTTGTTCTTAACAAATAACCTAACTAAAAGTTCTGTCAAAACCTTTGACTCCTTTCACAAATCTTTCACTGATAAAGAATCAACTTTTATAAGGCTCAGTTGGTACGTACCAAAATATATCCTTATAAATTCTATATTAACTCATTATTATAAGGCCAAACGGTATATCTGTTCCACATCTTTAGCCCTTAGTGGAACAAAACTACCCATTGTGCCATTTTCACCAAGACCAAGTTTTTCAACCATTAGAGGTATATCCTCTTCTTTTGCTCCCAGTTCCTTGAAAGTAATAGGCATTCCGATAGAAGTCAAGAACTGCTTAAATCTTTCTATTCCCTCTTTGGCGGTCTCTTCTGGATTTGCAAAATTCATTTCACAGCCCCATACCCTTACGGCAATCTGGGCAAAACGGTTTATATCATGTTTCATTACATAAGTCATCCATGCCGGAAATACTACCGCAAGTCCTGCTCCATGAGCCACGTCATAGAGGGCAGACAGTTCATGTTCAATACCATGGCTTGACCAATCTTGCTCCCTTCCTACTCCCACCAGATTATTATGGGCAACCATTCCGGCCCACATTATATTTGCCCTAGCCTCATAATTATTAGGATCTTTAATTACTCTGGGCACTTCTTTTATCATGGTTAAAAGTACAGCTTCGCATAGACGGTCTGTTATCTCCACTTCCTTAGTATTTGTAAAATATCTCTCAAATACATGGGCCATAATATCTGTTGCTCCGCATGCAGTCTGATAGGCAGGTAAGGTCTGGGTAAGTTCAGGATTAAGGATAGAAAATACCGGTCTTAAGGCCTCTCCTCCTGCTCCTCTTTTTAACATACCCTCTTCCTTGGTTATAACAGAATCTCCTGAGCCTTCACTACCGGCTGCTGCAATAGTTAATATTGTTCCCACCGGAAGGGCTTCTGTTACCGGTTTTCCCTCATAGAAATCCCAAAAGTCTCCCTCATATTTTACACCGGCTGCGATTGCTTTGGCAGAATCAATAACACTGCCTCCTCCAACCGCAAGAATAAAATCTACATTTTCCTTTCTACATAAATCAATTCCTTCATATACTAGGCCACTTCTTGGATTTGGCTTAACACCCCCAAGTTCAATAAATTCAATATTTTCTTTTTCTAAGGAGGCTTTTACTCTATCAAGAAGTCCGGATCTAATGGCTGAACCTCCACCGTAATGGATAAGTACCTTACTTCCACCAAATCTTTTAACATAATGGCCGGCTTCATTTTCAGTTTTTCTACCAAAAACAAAATAAGTAGGGCTATAAAAAGTAAAATTATTCATACTATCTCCTTCCTATAACTTTTTTATTTCAAGGTCATTAATATTTGCATGTTTATCATAACCTTTTTAAAGTATTAATTCCATGTTATATTTTATAATTTATAATTTTTATTCATATTATTAAGTAGATTAAATCTCTATTAGAAATATTAGAATATCTTGTAATTTATTGACACAATTTTCACCTATATTATAATTATTTATACTAATAATAATACCACATAAGGCCAAATAAAATTTTATACAAGAAAGGTTGGATTAATATGATTATTACCACTACACCTTCTGTTGAAGGCAAGGAAATTGAAGCTTACTTAGACATAGTATTTGGTGAAGTAATTTCCGGAGTAAATTTTTTAAAAGACTTTAAAGCCGGTTTATCAAATTTCTTCGGAGGTAGATCCAGTTCATATGAAGATGAGTTGATTCATGCCAGACAACAAGCCATAGCGGAAATGAAACAGCGTGCAGCTGCATTAGGAGCCAATGCAATAGTGGGCGTAGATATAGACTATGAAGTTCTTGGCAGCGACAATGGCATGCTTATGGTTACAGCATCCGGAACAGCTGTGTGTGTTAAATAACACACACAGCTGTTTTTAATTTTAATATCCCAATTTACTCTTATAGAGTCAAAACAATCATTACAACACATAATACTGTAAATAATATGGATCCAAAATTTAAAAAATAATCCTTATCCATTACTAAAGGAGCCCCGGGCTTATTAAACTTTATGCGCTTAAAATTTCTAATAAAAATTATTGCACCTATAACAATTGAGGCAAATACCCAAATAGAAATCAGCCCCATGCCCACCATATTTTCACTGGCAATAATTAAAGGAACTATACCTGAACCAATAAAGTTTATCATAATATGTAATAAAATAGCGTATTTTATAGTATTAGTATTTATGGTTATATAGGCAAAAATCATACCCAATACTGATGCATAAAAATATTGGGATAAATTCATATGGAATAAACCAAAAGCCAGACCGGTAAATAAAATAGCAGGTAAGTCACCAAATCTACGGACTTTATCTAATAAGATTTTTCTAAAAATTATTTCCTCTACAATAGGCCCTATAATACACATATAAAGAATTCTAATAAACAAATTACTACTGTTAATAATTACTTCTAGAGCATCTGCCGTATCTAAATAGTTATCATTTATCAAAAATCCAACAAAGGTTCCTAGAAAATTGGACAAGTACATAGCTGCAGAACATACCATAAAATATTTTAAAAATTTACCTATCGATAAGCTTACTACCTCTCCCCTATCTGAATTAGGTAAGCCCTTCATTAAAAGATAGAATACAGGTAAACCAACACCTATCATTGGTATTGCTATTGTACTTATTAGATACCAACTAGATTCAGTAAATGCGGGGAAAAATTTTGAAATTATTGCCGTAATAATTACTTGTGCTATAATGATAGCAATTGCCATTATGGATAGACTTAATCCACATCTTAGCAATATTTTTTTATTTCGTTTTCTAATTTGTTCATCCGGCTGCATTTTTTTATATGATCTTGCTTTATATAATGTATCATCATAATTTTTTTGCTGATACTCATTTTGACTATAGGAAGTTTCTTCATTCTGACTTAAATCCATGTCATTTAACATGGTTTCCTTTTCTTCATCCATATTATTAATCCTCCTATTTATAGTTATTATCATTTGCTAAGACCATAATCCAATAATTTAATAGAATCATTCCATCTACCTGAAGAATCGGATTTCATTACCACGCTTAATACTTGCTTATCGTCCTTTTTAGCTAAAGAAATAAGACATTTTCCTGCCATTGTAGTTGTACCTGTCTTTAAGCCGATACAATAAGAATAATACAATCCACTGTCTTTTCTAATTAAAGCATTGGTATTTCTCCATGTTACTTCTGTTCCATCTAAAAATTTATTGGTCGAGCTGGATTGTTTACATACCTCAACAATGGTCTTATTACGGGCTGCTGCAATTCCTATCATACCCATATCATAGGCTGTTGTATATTGTCCCAATGCATCATATCCATCAGGAGTCTTAAAGCATGAATTAACAGCCCCTAACCCTTTTGCTTTTTTATTCATTAATCTTATAAATTCAGGTACAGACTCATCTATGCCTGCCTTTTTATTTCCTAAAGACTTTTTACCTACATATGCCGCTAGTACATAAGCAGCATCATTACCTGATGGAAGAAGCATTCCCTCTATTAGATTCCTAATAGTTAGAACTTGTCCCTTTCTAAGATTAGCCACTGTAGAATCCGAAGCAACTAAATCCAATTCATCTCCCACAGTTACTTTCTCATCTTGAGTACATAACTCTAATGACACCAGAGCCGTTAATAACTTGGCCGTACTGGCCGGAAATACCGGTACTACAGGATCTTTATAATATAATACTCTTTTTGTGTTTACATCAATTAATATAGCTGATTTTGCATTTATATCTAAAGAGGGATTCTTAATATCTAATGCCTTCTTTATATTAGAGTCTATAACCATTTCAGGAATGTACTTCATGTAATCTACCTGACTGCTATCCCCAATTAAATCAGGTAATTCTGCTACATTATCCCCCAAGGTCTCTTCCGAGTCTGTTTTGTCATCTTCATCATTTTCTTCTGAATTCTTAGGATCTTCCTTATCCTCTGGCTCATCTTTATTTGAAGAATCTACTTCTTCAGTTTTATTTTTATTATCATTTCTGGCATCAGCATAAGCTTTTTCATCTTCTATAATAGCATCAATGGATTTATCTGAATCTTTTTTATTATCTTCTTTCAGATGGGCTTGTTCAGAATTTAGATATGCCTGTTGACGCATCAAAAACATTGTTCCATAGAACATTCCAGATGTAATAACACATGATAATAAGAGAAGCCCCAACACACTTTTCTTCTTCATTATTATTTCTCCTTATGTTTGTTCGATCTTCTACGACAATGTATAATTCTCCTTTTCAGATACAGAAGTAACCTTAATATCTCTAAAGAGAATTAAAGGACGTTATAATAGTAATATTTTAACGTCCCCCTTTTTACTTCTTATTGTAATAGTTATAACCAAAGATTGCAAGGAATATCCTTAAATTTAAAACAAAAAATTAGTAAAAATCAATACTAACTTTTCCAATACCCCCATTCACCTTCATAGTGTGTATTGCTTCATAATTATCTTTATATTCGGAACTTATTTTTTCCCCATTAATTCTTACAGCACCAATACCTGATTCAATCTTAAAAGCATAATCTTGCCTCTTACCCTTTATCTTCAAACTGATACTGCCGATGCCACATTCAAACTCCGAATTTCCAAGGATAATTCCATCCATATATAATTTTCCTAATCCGCTATCAAACTTAACATCTGTAAAATTCACATCTGTAAAATCTAAATTGCCAACACCGCCATTAATTTCAACTGATTCTGCATATAAATTTAGTCCCTTTATATTGCCTACTCCGGCATCGATTATAAGTTGTTTTGTATTTAAATTTTCAAGGGTAACCTGCCCGGCCCCGCTATCAATTTTTATTTTTTCTGCCAGAAAATTCTCAGGTACATATACAGTTATACTGGAATCTCTTTTAAAGATACCAAAATCAAGCCAGGAAATCTTTTTATCCTTAATTATTAAGGTTCCGTTTATTACTTCTGCTTTAAAATCCTTTGATACATTAGAAGCTTCAACCTTAAAATTGCTGCCGCTTGTTAATCTTAACTTTCCATATCTATTAACTATATCCAGCTGTTCTACATTACTAAAATCCATGCCATAGTCTACCCCTTCTTCATAATTACTATCAACAGCAAATATAATCGCCGAAACAAATCCCACAATAGCCGTAATAATACCAACCGTTAATAAGATTGCAAATGCCATAGCTAAATATTTTATTACTTTTTGAAATGTATTCATCTAATATCTATCCCCCCAAACATAGTGGTGGAATTAATGTAAATAGTATAATCACTTGGTTCTCCATTATAAACGGCTTTATTGCTTACCCCTCCAAAAACAGGAATATTGTTTATCTTTACCTGTACTCCTTTGGGAAGATAAATATCAATTCCTCCAAAGATAGCCGTTGCGGAAATTTCAACATCACAAGTAATTATGGCATCCCTTAAGTCTAGTGCAATCCCACCAAATATTGCATTTAAACTTGTTCCCATAAATTGATCATCAATTTTTATATTATTGCTTGCAAAGATTGCATTATATTCTTTTCTATTTATATTATGAAAATTTTCCTGTCCTTCAACATGTACGGTATTATCAAATCTAATTGTTTTTTTAAATACTTCCTGGAAAATAATTTTTAATCCTATACTTATAAGTATAATAGGTACAATTAATCTCCAATAATTAATATTAAAGCTCACATATCGGGAAGCAAAAAGCATAGCCCCTATAATTAAGCCCGTAATGGCACCTATATTGAAACCGTTTTGAATAAGGCTTAGTAAGCAAGGAATAATTATAAACAAAGTCCACCAACCAGGAAAAAACAAGGTAAAATCCCATAGTTGCATAGCATCTCCGGCGATTCCTACCCCAACTACTATAAATATAATTCCCCATATTAAATTAGATAATTTATTTCTCATGACGCCACCTTCCTACCCTATGTTATCAATTACCAATATTTATAAGCATCATAAACCAATATTAATAAATTTGCAATAAAAAGCTTTATAAATTCAAAAAACTGTATCCTTGCAAGCTTTAACACCTACTAGAATACAGTTTATTAATCAATTATCAAATTATGCTAATTTAGACTTGGCCACTTCAGTAAGCTCCTTAAAGCCTTCTGCATCATTGATAGCCATTTCTGAAAGCATCTTTCTATTTATTTCAACATTAGCCAGTTTTAAGCCGTGCATTAATCTGCTATAAGATAAGCCATTCATTCTGGCTGCAGCATTGATTCTTACAATCCATAGAGATCTCATATCTCTTTTTCTTTGCTTTCTGCCTGCAAAAGATGAAGCCAAGGCTCTCATTACTGATTGTTTTGCTACTCTATATTGTTTTGATCTGGCTCCTCTATAGCCTTTTGCCAGCTTCAATACACGATTATGTTTCTTTCTAGCGTTTAATCCGCCTTTAACTCTTGCCATTTTTTATCCCTCCTTATCACCAATCTCTATAGATATGGTAATATTTTCTTCATGTTCTTTACATTTGTTGCATCAGTAATAGTTGCTTTTCTAAGATTTCTCTTTCTTTTAGAGGTTTTTTTCGTTAAAATATGGCTCTTGTAAGCCTTCATTCTCTTAAGTTTACCGGTTCCTGTTTTCTTAAAACGCTTCGCTGCCGCTCTGTTTGTTTTTAATTTTGGCATTATGCTTCCTCCTTAAATATTTATACAGCCTGTTCCTGCATTTTTGCAGACTAACTAATAGCTGTTTTAACTATTTTAACGTTTTTCTGATAAGAACATAGTCATATTTCGTCCTTCGAGCTTTGCAGGTTTATCAATTACAGCAATATCTTCAAGCTTAGAATAGAAATTATCTAAGATAACTTTTGAAGAAGATGTATGTGCCATCTCTCTTCCGCGGAAACGTAAGGTAACTTTCACCTTATCACCCTTACTAATAAATTTACGGGCCATATTGGCTTTAGTATTCAAATCGTTCTCATCAATATTAGGAGAGAATCGAATTTCTTTCACCTCAGTAGTCTTCTGCTTCTTCTTAGCTTCCTTTTCTTTTCTTGTTTGCTCATATCTGAACTTACCATAATCGATAATTTTACATACCGGTGGCTTTGCTGAAGGAGCAATTTTAACCAAATCTAAATTTGCTTCCCTAGCCAGCTTTAAAGCCTCTTTTGCTGACATGATTCCCAGCTGCTCACCATCCTCATTAATAAGGCGGACTTCCTTATCTCTGATCTGTTCATTAATCATTAAATCGCTAATAGTACTACACCTCCATAGGTTATATAACATTTACAGTTTCCGTTATCCAAACTTTGAATTTATATAATAATAAAAGGTGGATAACATAGATTATCCACCTGCTTATACCTAATATCATTCCCGATTGGAACAATATATAATATTGCCAATTATATATATAATTATATACACTATTCTTCGGCAAAATTTATATTAACCCGGTCACAGTAAATGTTGAAATTTACGCTATGGGTGAGAGATGGATACTCTTCTTTTATATATGAAATTATTACAGCTTTGATATTGTATCATATAGATACCGGTATGTCAATGCCAATTTTTACTGGTTTTTAAAAATTATATTAATTTTATATTAATAAACCATGGTCTTTTTTGTGAATTTATCAATAGATTTGGAAATGGCTGTACCTATAATACCACTGACAATTATCTCAGCTATGGCATTAACACCTGCCATTGCTATAATCAATACAAATACATTACCTGTATTAAAGCTCTCTTGTGCAATCTTTTGTATTTCCGGTGTATTAAAAAAGAAAATCATCAAAGTAGTCATAAATAATACGGTGTTTAATATAGACCCTGCTATACTTGTTATTACATAGCTTAATAACTTAGTTTTATCAAATCTTTTCAAAGCCTGAAAAATTAATGCCGTTAACCAGCCCATTAATACTCTAGGTACCATACAGGTGATAAAAATTCCTATGGGATTAATTCCTAATAACATTGCTCCAAAGGGATCAAATCCAAAGCATTGGGCAAAACTAGATAAACCAAATACTGTACCAAGAATCGCACCACCTACAGGTCCTAAGGTAATAGCTCCGATAATAACCGGTATCCCAATTATTGTAATGGATAAGCCCGTCGGTAATTTGATGTAACCTATTGGAGTAAAAGCCAAAAGCAAGATTATAGCTGTAAAAAGTGCCAATTGTACCATCTGTAATGTACGGGTTTTTGATATTGTTTTCATAATATCCTCCTTTCAATTTTGACCATAGCTTGAAATCATGGGTCTATAGGTAGGATTTACTTAAAAACAGTTTTTATAGCTGTATAAGTAAATACTGTCCGGTTTACTTTCCGTCCGATTATGGTACGGATAATTACCGGATAAAATTATTTTGTATTACAATTATATAATATTTTTTCAACAAAGCAAGATGTTTTATTTATTGTTTAAATCCCCTAGGTTTCGAGCAAAAAGAAAAATTCCTGCAAATAGGAATATAGCTCCTATAAGAATTGCCGCCCATATTGAAATATAAGTACCAAAATTAAATATTCTTATTAAAAAACCCAAGCCATTAATAAATACATGAAGCAGTATAGGTACATATAATGACCGGGTTTTTTCATATACATAACCCAAAATCAAACCAATTCCAAAGGCATATAGTCCTTGTATTATATTCCAATGGTAAATTCCAAATACCAAGGCCTGAATAAGATTAGCTGAGTAAAATGAAAGTCCATACCGTAATCTGTTAAATAAAATACCTCGAAGTATTAATTCTTCAATTATTGGTGCAAGTATTATTACATATACAGCAACAATTACGGTATCTGCAACAAAGATAGAGCTAATCGTTTCTTCGTAATTGGCAAATAAGTTTGCAAACAAAGGCCTAATTAGGGATAATATTCCCGACACAAAAAACTGACAACCCAGAGCAATCATAAGGTAAATGCCTATATGTTTTAAAGAGAATATTTTTCTAAAATCTACAGCTGCCTCCACATGGCCCATATATTTTTTGTACCATAGATAGAAAAGTAGACAAGCTGTCATAACAGCCATTACCATAAGACAGTAGTCTATCTGGGAATTAACTTCCTGAAGTCCTGTTATAAGAATAAATATACCTGTAAAAAATGTATATATCAAAGATACTATAAAAAATGCTGTATAAGCCATTAAAAGTCCTTGCACAATAATTAAAGTTCGTTTCATTATTACCCTCGTTTCTAACTAACATATTTTCCAGGAATATTAAATATAAGAGGCTGCCTCATAATATACTAGCATAAACTAGAGGCAACCTCGGATTAATATTTAAATTTCTATGGGTTAGATAATAAGGTTTTTAGCCAAGAATAACCTCTACTTCATGAAGTTTTCCGTCTCCAAATAGTGGCAAGATATTACCTGATATTTCCTTATTATCCACCGTAATCTTAGACACACCACAGGATACATGATTAGGATTTTTAACAGTTATTCTATATGTATCTCCACGATATTGTCTTGTTACGGTATAACCGTCCCACCCCTTAGGTATTGATGGATCTACAATCAATCCGTCAAAATCAGGCTTTATTCCCAGGATATATTGGGATATGGCTACAAAATTCCATGAAGCTGTTCCGGTCAGCCAAGAGTTCTTTGCTTCTCCAAAACGGCTTGCATCTTTACCGGCTATCATCTGGGAATATACATAAGGTTCCATCCGATGAATTTCAGAGCGTTCCTCTGTATAGGCCGGTGCAATTCTTGTATAATAATCAAATGCTTTATCACCTCTACCCACAATAGCCTCTGCTGCCATAATCCATGCATTGTTATGACAGAAGATACCGGCATTTTCCTTATATCCCGCAGGATAAGTAGAAATTTCACCGTATTCAATATAGTATTTGGTATAAGCAGGATTAAGAAGTACTAAACCATACTTAGTAGCCAGACGCTCTTCTACCGCATCTAAGGCCTGTATGGCCCTACCGTCTTCTAAGCCACAGCGTCCCATAATGCATAGACCCTGGGACTCTATAAAGATCTTACCTTCTTCATTCTCATGGCTTCCCACCTTCCTGCCAAAATCGTCATAGGCACGAACAAACCATGAACCATCCCAACCGTGTTCCATAATGACTTCACGCATTTTTCTAACTTCAGCAAAAGCCCGATTAGCTTCCTCTTTATTACCCACCTTTTCCATAAGTCTGGCATATTCCTCACCTATATAACAGAACATTCCGGCAATCATCACCGATTCTGCCACCCTACCATCCTTACTTGTGGTGGTTTGGAAGGATTCTCCCGGTTCCGATGAGAAGCAATTAAGATTTAAGCAATCATTCCAGTCAGCTCTTCCTATCAGAGGAAGTCCGTGGGGTCCTAAATTATTAAGTACATGATCAAAAGATCTCTTTAAATGATCAGATAAAGGCTTACTTTTTGATTCATCATTATCATAAGGAGTCATTACATCCAGTATAGAATAATCACCTGTTTCCTTTATGTAGGATACGGTAGATAATATCAACCACAAAGGATCATCGTTAAAATTACCGCCGATTTCATTATTACCCTTCTTGGTAAGGGGCTGATACTGATGATATGCTCCCCCATCTTCTAATTGGGTGGAAGCAAGGTCGATAATTCTTTCCCTGGCCCTATCCGGCACCTGATGAACAAATCCCAGAATATCCTGGTTAGAATCCCTAAAGCCCATACCCCTTCCTATACCGGATTCAAAATATGAAGCACTTCTTGAAAGATTAAAGGTAACCATACACTGATACTGATTCCATATATTAACCATCCGGTTAAGCTTATCATCATGGGAATCAAGAATATACTTGGATAATAACTGATCCCAATAGTCTGCCAAGTCATCTAAAGCCCTGTCCACTGCTTCTATAGTTGAAAATGTCTGAATCATTTCCTTTGCTTTCTTTTTATTAATTATATTTTTCCCTTCCCATTTATCATCAGGATCATTTTCAATATAACCTAGTAGAAAGACTAATTCCTTAGTCTCACCGGGCTTCAAATTAATCTCAAGACAATGGGAAGCAATTGGATGCCATCCGTCAGCAATGGAGTTGGTGGGCTCTCCCTTAAATACAGCATCCGGATTATGAAAACCGTTATAAGTTCCCATAAAACTTTCTCTATCAGAATCAAATCCATATATAGGAGCATTAACAGAGAAGAAAGCATAATGGTTTCTTCTTTCTTTATACTCCGTCTTATGATATATTACTGAGTCCTCAACTTCAACTTCGCCTGTATTATAATTTCTTTGGAAGTTTGTCATATCATCTAAGGCATTCCATAGGCACCACTCTACAAAGGAAAAAAGTTTTATATTTTTTTCCACATTAGACTTGTTATTTATTACTACTTTATGTACCTCAGCATTGGTATTAAGCGGAACAAAATATGTAATACTGGTTTTTATTCCATTTAGCTCCCCCAAAATTTTTGTATAGCCCATACCATGTCTGCATTCATAATTATCCAAATCTTTCTTTACCGGTGCCCATCCCGGTGACCAAACTTCTTCTCCATCATTGATGTAGTAATACTTTCCGCCACCCAAATCCAAGGGTACATTATTATAGCGATAACGGGTAATTCTTCTAAGTCTCGCATCCTTGTAAAAACTATAGCCGCCGGCTGTATTTGAGATTAATGAAAAAAACTCCTGTGATCCCAAATAGTTTATCCAGGGATATGGGGTCTGCGGATTTGTTATTACATACTCACGATTTAAATCATCAAAAAAACCGTATTTCATTAAGTTAATCCTCCTTAAAGTTATTTATACCCACCAGTATTCCTATTATATTATACATACTTTGGTATTTCAATAAGCAGTATCTTATTTAGTAGCCATATATTTTACATACTTTTAGTATTTAAATATTACTTATTTTAATGAATATATTTTTAGATAATTTTAATAAGTATTTTCTTTTTTTCCTGACAAGCTTATGGTACACTATACTGTAGCCATAGACGATATATACAAATATAATTTAATATAATTACAATGATATGGAGGTTATTATGCCAAAAAAAACAAGGCTGGATGAAGATGCTACAATATATCAGCCAAGACAAGAACAATCAGAAAAAGAAAAACTAAAGGATATGTCCTGGGAAAAGAGAATATCTTATATATGGGAATATTACAAATTGCACGGACTTCTGATAATATTAGGGATTGCCTTTATATCCTATACAATATATACATTTACAAAACCAAAAATCGATACCAAATTATATGCTGCAATCATTAACAATCCTATAAATACTGATGTTTGGGATGAATATGAAAGCAAAATGACAGAATATTTAAAGCTTGATACTAAAACAGAAAATGTTTATTTTAACTATAACTTTTATTATAACGGACCTGCTGATTTAGCTGTAAATATGCGCCAGGTATTTGCTGCTCAATTAGTAACAGCTGACATAGATCTTGTTATTGCACCCCTTTCGGAATTTGCTACCAATGTGGAGGTTGGAATTTTCGATCCACTGTCTGATCAGCTGCCTACTGATTTATATAGTTCTCTTACGGACAAGTTTTATCTTTCAGGTACTGAGGAAAATCCTAAGGTTGCTGCCTATGGCATATATTTAAAAGACACTAAATTATTTAAGGAGTATTCACAAACCAGTGATGATGATCCTTTTTTAATAGGAATTGTTAGAAATTCTACTAATAAAGATAATGCCGTGAAATTTATAAGATATATCTTTAATGAAAAATAATATAGAAAATTTAAGGGGCTACTGCTACAGTAGCCCCTCATTTAATGCTTATTTTTTTGTAATATATCCTTGGGCTTTTAGTAGTTCAGCAATAAGTACTGCACCCCCTGCTGCCCCTCGGACTGTGTTATGGGATAAGCCGACAAATTTATAATCATATACTCTATCTTCACGAAGTCTTCCTAAGGTAACGCCCATACCATTTTCGTAATCTCTATCAAGCTTAGCCTGAGGACGATTTTCCTCTTCAAAATATTTAATAAATTGCTTAGGTGCGGAAGGAAGGGATAATTCCTGAGGAAGGCCCTTAAATTCATTCCATGCTTTAATAATTTCTTCCTTAGAAGGTTTTTTCTCAAAGCTGACAAAAACAGCTGCTGTATGACCGTCACTTACCGGTACCCGGATACATTGAGTAGTAATTACCGGTTCTTCTGCTTTAACTATTTGGCCATTTTCAACCTTGCCCCATAGCCTAAGAGGTTCCTGCTCACTCTTTTCTTCTTCACCGCCGATATATGGAATTATATTATCTACCATTTCAGGCCAATCTTCAAAATTCTTACCTGCTCCGGAAATAGCTTGATAAGTGGTAGCCACAACAACCTTAGGCTTATATTCTTTCAGAGCATGTAAGGCAGGGGCATAGCTTTGGATTGAGCAATTGGGTTTTACTACAATAAAACCTCTATCTGTTCCAAGACGCTTTTTTTGTGCCTCAATAACCTCTAAATGTTCCGGATTTATCTCCGGTACTACCATAGGAACATCCGGTGTCCATCTATGGGCACTGTTATTGGAGACCACAGGTGTACCGGTCTTAGCATAGGCTTCTTCAATTGCCTTTATTTCTTCCTTAGACATATCTACGGCGCTAAATACAAAATCAACACTTTCGGTTACTTCCTTAATATCATTAACATCCTTTACAATTAGCTTCTTAACTTTATCAGGCATAGGTGTAGCCATCTTCCACCTGTTACCTACTGCCTCTTCATAAGTCTTACCGGCACTTCTAGGACTAGCAGCTACCGTAACCACTTCAAACCATGGATGATTTTCAAGAAGAGATATAAATCTTTGTCCTACCATTCCGGTACCGCCAAGAATACCAACCTTTAATTTTTCCATATTCATTCCTCCACTTTGTTCTTGCACGACATACATCTGTCTTTCTAGTAAGTATACTATACTCTAATTTTGTAAAAAATCAATTCTTTTTTATAAAATTATATAACTTTGTCAATTTTGTTAGAAACCAATATATTTATTCATAAAGTTTGGTTATTTTAACAGGTCTATATATTCATCCATTAAAACTTCCAACTCCTTAAAGGTCTCAATCTCATTAATCCTATTCCTAAGTTTAGCAGAACCGGGATAACCTGAGGTATACCATGCCACATGTTTTCGCATTTCTCTCATACCTATATATTCCCCCTTGTACTCTATAGCCAATCTGCCATGGCGCAGTATCATCTTAGCCACCTCATCAAAGCTGGGCTTTTCCATTATTATTCCCAAGTTCAAGTATGCTTTTATTTGTTGGAATATCCAGGGATTACCCCTGGCAGCTCTGGCTATCATTATTCCGTCGCAGCCGGTGTCTGTAAGCATAGCTTTTGCATCCTCAGGTTTTATTATATCCCCGCTTCCTATAACAGGTATTGATACTGCTTCCTTAACTTGGCGAATAATATCCCAGTCTGCCTTTCCGCTATAAAATTGCTCCCTGGTTCTTCCATGAACAGCAATAGCGGCGGCACCGCTTTCTTCTGCAATCTTTGCTATCTCCACAGCATTTACATTTTCCTTATCAAAGCCCTTGCGTATCTTTACTGTTACCGGTTTTTTTATAGCTTTAGATACTTTTGATACAATTTCTCCTACCAGTTTTGGATTATTCATTAAGGCAGAGCCTTCTTTATTATTTACAATCTTGGGAACCGGGCATCCCATATTTATATCTAAAATATCAAAATTCATATACTCTATTTTCTTGGCAGTATCCGCCATAATATCCGGATCAGAACCAAACAATTGAATAGCAACCGGCCTTTCCTCATCTTTAACGGAAAGAAGCTCCTTGGTATTATTGTTGTTGTATTTGATTCCTTTAGCACTGACCATCTCTGTATATACAAGGTCGGCACCTTTTTCCTTACATAATAAGCGAAATGGCAGGTCAGTTACCCCCGCCATTGGACCTAAACATAATTTTCCCTTTATCTCTACATCACCGATATAAAAGCTCATTCAATTCTCCTATTAGCTTATTTATTTTACTCTGTTTTTATCTGCTATGAATTTTAAACCCTTTAATAATAAATTGGGGTCATATATATCTATTACATCAGTATTATTAGCAATAATCCTACCTAGTCCACCGGTAGCTACTACGGTGCATTTATCCAAGCCGGCTTCCTTAAGCATTCTTTTTATAATATATTCTGTCTGTCCTATACAACCAAATACCAAACCTGCCTGCATACTGGTAACGGTATCCTTAGCCAAGATAGTATCAGGTAGGGCAATTTCAACCTCCGGAAGTTTTGCAGTACCGGACCACATGGCATTGGCAGACATCTTAAGACCCGGACAGGTCACAGCAGCTATAAGTGAACCATCCTCAGTGATTAAATCATATTTATTGGCTGTTCCAAAGTCAGCCACAAGGACAGGACCACCGTATATTTCATAAGCCCCTACCGCATCTGCCACCCTATCGGCACCTACTTCTTTGGGATTTGGTATGGGTATTTTTATACCTGTTTTTGCTCCTACACCCAGAATTAATGGTGTAATACCTATATACTTTTTGATACCTGAAACCAGGGAATACATAACCCTAGGTACTACGGATGAAATAACTACAGTTTCAATATCATCTATGGATATTCCTTTTAGCGTCAGTAAATCTGCCAGATAAAGTCCATATTCATCGGAAGTTCTGTTAATCTGAGTAGTCAGCCTGAATTTGGCCTTAATCTCATCTTTGTCAAAAACACCCATGGTCATGGTTGTATTACCCACGTCTATTACAAATATCATATCTATCCTCCTAAAGTAGATTTATAAAAGATCTGAAACATCTTGATTAAGGAAAAACACCTTATAATACAGCTCAAGAGACTGCAGAAGTTCTTTCCTTGTCCTTCTAATTTCCTTTATTTTAAGTACACTTCCTATTTCATCAAAATAATAATCTTCTTCATATGCATCTACTTTTAGAAGCAAATTTCCTTCTTCATCAAATTCTAAGGTTAAGGTACCACCCACATCTTCTGTATAAAGTACACACATGATTTTTAATTCCTGTTTTATTTGCTCGGGAAGTGCATGAAAATCTTCATTAAGATAAAATTTCTTTTCATAGGCACTGCTGGCACACAAAACAACTCTCTCTTGGTACATAAGTAGGACTCCTTTAAAGTTAAGTTGACTTATAACTACTCATTACCTAGAGTAGCTACCATAATTGCCTTAATAGTATGCATACGATTTTCGGCCTGATCAAAAATAACCTTACTAAAACTCTCAAATACATCATGGGTTATTTCATTTCCCTTGACGGCAGGTAGGCAGTGAAGGACTATTGTCTTAGGATTACCGGTATAGGCTAGCATTTCCTTATTAACCTGATAGGGCTTTAATAGTGCTATCCGTTCTGCTGCCAAATCCTCCTCACCCATGGAGCACCAAACATCGGTATATATTACATCTGCTCCAACAACTCCATCAATATTATCGGTAAGTTCAATTTTACTTCCTGAAAGATCTGCGTATCCTCTGCAGATATCAATCAGTTCTTCTTCCGGCCATAATGATTTAGGAGAAAGAACGGTAATATTTATACCTATTTTCGAACAACCTATTAGAAGGCTGTTAGCCACATTATTTCGCCCATCTCCTGCATACACTAATTTTAACCCTTCAAGCTTACCAAACTGCTCTTTTAATGTCAAGAAGTCAGCCAGAATTTGTGTAGGATGATAACTGTCAGTCAAGCCGTTCCATACCGGAACACCACTATACT
>JGI24714J26587_10000072_pt1 | contig 55872 bp, 48 predicted proteins | sample BioPla4DNA2_FD_26587 | JGI IMG/M metagenome (IMG submission 26587)
TTTTTTAGCTTCTGCCTGTTTTCTAGCCTCTTCTTGCTTTCTTGCTTCTTCCTTCTTTCTAGCCTCTTCTTGACGTCTTCTTTCTTCTTCCTCTGCTAACCTTTCAGCTTCAGCTCTTTCAGCCTCTTGCTGCTCTCTAATTCTTCTTTGCTCCTCCTCAATGGAGATAGCCTTTTGGAATATTACTTCTATGTCCACATAGTCTTTATGTACATATCCTTCAAAATCATTACCTTGGTCATCAGAACTAAGAAGTATTTTAACCCATTCACCCTGTTCCTCTATAATAGGGAAACGCTCACCTAAGGGAATTAGTTCTAAGGTTCTAGATTCTAAGTTTGGTTCTTCACGAACCCGTAATGTTTGGGTTCTAATAACCGTAGCATATTTCTCTGCAAATTTGTCAGCTAATTTTTCTGCTTCCTTACCGCAGGCAAGATAATTAGAAGCTATATAACCTTCTACATCACCTGAAACAATTTTTACCCAGTCTCCTTCGAGCCACTCTAAAATATCAGCTGCACATCCCTCATACAGCTTACCGACAATTTTACTTTCGGTAGATGGCTTGCTTCTGATATTTACATAACTGGATGCTTTAGATACACCCAAATTAGCAAAAGGCGATTTAATCTCAGTATTATAAACTTTGTCAATTTTTTCGTTAACCTTATCATCACTGCTAGCAAACACATCACTAAGAATCTTAGATATACCTGCTACACCCTGTTCAACTGATGTTGTTTGATTTCCATAGGCTTTATCATTTGTAGTTGAAAAAAACACCAAGGCCGATGCTGCAAATAATGCAGACTTCAAAGCCATACTTTTTTTCATACCGTATTCCTCCCAAGTATCGTAAGCAAGAATCTGCTTTTGTCTAATCCAATATGGATCAATTTCGGTTGAATTGTTACAAAATTATTACATTTCTGATAACAATTATAACAAACCCGATACTTGGTGTCAATCTATAATTGTAGAAAAATACGGTAAAAAAGGCGTTTTTTATGGCTTTATCAAATTTTACACGACATTTGTACTATTTTAAATAATTATTAACTTATTAATTTTCATTTAAATATTTTTCAACCCCTGTAATTGAATTAGCTCCGTCCGCTGCTGCAGTTATAATTTGACGCAGATTTTTAGTCCTGATATCTCCTGCTGCAAATACTCCGGGTACATTGGTTTGGCAATCTTCACCGGCAATAATATATCCACTATCATCAAGGGCAACTATATCCTTATAAACTTGGGAACTTGGAATATATCCTACGGCAATAAAGACTCCGGAAACCTCAAGGGTGGATATCTCATTGGTTTTTACATTCTTTACATCTATAGACTCTACAGTTTCTGTTCCCTTTATTCTTTCTACAACATTATCCCACAAAATTGTAACATTATCTATGGCCTCCAGTTTATTGACACTGCTTTTTGCAGCCCTAAACTGATCTCTCCTATGAATAATATATACTTTCTTACATATTCTTGACAGAAATATTGCATCTTCAACCGCAACATCTCCGCCTCCTACTACAGCAACTGTCTTATTCCTGAAAAATGCTCCGTCACAAGTGGCACAATATGACACTCCCAGTCCCGAAAATTCTTCTTCTCCCTCCACATCCAGATGACGGGGTAGTCCGCCGGCTGCAATAACAGCTGTTTTTGACCTGTACTGTGTGCCATTTTCTAAGGTAACCACCTTTATATTATCTTCTAGTTCAAATTTGACAACTTCTCCTGTAATAAATGTGGTATTTAATTTCTCACAATGCTCTCTAAATTTTGAACTAAGATCAAAACCACTAATTCCTGGAGTTCCGGGATAATTATCAACTTCATAAGTATTAATAATTTGTCCACCGCTTAATGGGTTTTTTTCAATAACTATACAATTTAACTCTGCTCTTTGTGCATAAATGGCGGCTGCTAAACCAGCCGGACCGGAACCGATAATTATAACATCATAATTCATAAGAAAACCTCCTTAAACTTGAATAATATTAATAAACCGTTTATATTTTCATAAAAATATGATATACTTAATACCAATAAATAAACATTTCAACATTATTATTATAAATAATTTGTTAAATATTTAATGAAAAGGAGTTATTATGAATATATCCCTTCCTATAGTGACCAGTCCCACCATAGACAGTGTGGATGTAGGTGTAGCGGTACTTGCAAAAAACTTAGACACCGTAGAAGAACTTGGCCAAAGTATGATAAAAATGATGGAGCAATCAGTTGCACCATATTTAGGGCAAAATATTGATATTATGGTATAAGCCATATTAATAATATCAGGAGTAGTAATATGGTACCTGATGTTTAATTTATATGGCTTCATTTATGGCCTGATTAAGCATACTTTTCATACTCCTTCATTAGTATGCTTATTATATCAGAGCCTAATAATAAAAACCAGTCATTTAAACTAATAGATATATATTACATCTTTTTGTCGAAAGGAAAATGAAATGCTAGAATTAGGAAAGTATCAAACACTTGAGGTTTGTAAAAAAACAGACTTTGGAGTATATCTATGCAAGCCCGGTTCAGACATGAGTCATAGGGTACTTCTTCCCTTAAAAGAAGTACCGGATAATGTTAAGCTAAAAGACCAGATTGATGTTTTTATTTATAAAGATTCAGAAGATAGATATATTGCAACCACATCTAAGGTTCCCATAACTGTCGGTTCTCTTGCCCTTCTAAGAGTAAAAGAAGTAACAGCTATCGGAGCCTTTTTAGACTGGGGACTAAGTAAAGATCTTTTTCTCCCCTTTAAAGAACAGACAAGCAAGGTTAAAACAGGGGATAAGGTATTAGTATCCCTTTATGTAGATAAAAGCAAACGGCTTTGTGCCACTATGAAAGTCTACGACTATCTATCCACCGATTCAAATTATCAGGTGGGTGATATGGTCTCAGGAATTATTTATGATAAACTTGAGGCATTTGGTGCCTTTGTAGCAGTGGACAATCTTTATTCTGCATTAATTCCCAATAATGAGATCTTTAAACCCCTAAATATCGGTGAAACTGTTAAGGCTAGAGTAATTGAAGTTAGAGATGATAAAAAGCTTACCTTAAGCCTAAGGGATAGATCTTATATTCAGATGGATTCCGATGCCCAAATGATACTAGAACGTTTAAAAGAGGCCGGGGGCTTTCTGCCTTATCATGATAAAACGGATTCTCAGTTGATTAAGGAAAATTTTCATATCAGTAAGAATTCATTTAAGAGAGCTATCGGTAAATTATATAAGGAGAGATTAATTACCATATCTGAAAACGGTATCTCTTTAAATAAAGATTCATAGTAAAACACATAATACTATATAAAAAAGAGCCGGTTTTATATAAATAATATAATACCGGTTCTTTTTATTTTATTTTTGATCTAGATAGCGCATCCTTGCACTATCCTTAGGATCTGCCGACTTTTTATCGCTGTTTTTTTGAGNATATAAACTTTCAAATCCTTTTGCAAGCCTATCTTTACATGCCTTGCAGAATCTCCCTGTCCTAATGGTAACCCCACATCCTTCACAATCAAGTCCAATCATTGAATCCTCTGCAAATGTCAATCTCTCTTCACGAATCCATTGGGTTATTTGAGCTACGCTAACTTCGCACTCTTCAGATACTTCTTTTATACCTACCCGGGGATGATCATATATATATTCCTTAACCATTTCAAATTTTTTATCAAGAGCATTTGCACAGGTTGGACATATTGGGGGACCACTAAGATAATTAAATAATTTCCCGCATGTTCTGCAATTCCTTACATCCATTCTCATTCCTCCTGTTACCTTCCTTTCGAAAGATAAGATATATACTTCTAGAAGCCTTTGCCTATGCATAAAGTAATAAAATAAACTTGCTTTATTCCATTATTTTTTAACACATTGGTACAGGCTTCAATTGTACTGCCCGTGGTATAAATATCGTCTACCAAAAGTAGTCTACTCAAACTTCTAGGATATTTGTCAGCCAAGTCTTTATTAAACTCAAAGGCTTCCTGAAGATTCCTCAACCTTTCCTTATCACTTAATTGCTTTTGAGGTAAGGTCCTTTTATTCCTAATTATCAAATTAGATAATACCGGTATCTTAAGTTCTTTACCAATACCTTTTGCTAGAATTTCAGCTTGGTTATACCCTCTTTCACGGTACTTACTCTTATGTATGGGCACCGGTACAATTATATCCGGATCCATCTTAAGTATTGTCTTACCATAATTTTTTACAATCTCTTGAATATAATATTTGGCATATTCTTTTTTATAACCATATTTAAAATTAGAAATTGATCTTTTCATTGTAGAATCATAAAGCCATAAAGCATAACCATATTCAAAATGGTAATCTTTACGTCTGCAATCAGCACAATATTCTGCCTGGTCATCTTCCACAGGTTTACTGCACTTTTTACAACGGGGTTCACAAATAAGCTGTAGTTTCTTTTCACAGGGAAGGCATATTTTTCGGTCTTTAGGAATGACAATGTCTTCACAAACCGGACACCGAGGGGGATAAAGCATGTCTAATATGGCCTGCAGCAATTTATTCTCCTATGAAAAAAGCTTAACCGGATATTGGCCTTTATTAATCAAATCTTTGATTGCAGCTATTACAGAATCTTTATCTTCCTTATAGGTTACACCAAACCACTGATCAGAAGTTTCTAGAACCTTAACCTTTGCTTTACCCGATTGTACTAATTTACCTACCACCTCAGGAAGCAGGTATTCTTTCTTTATATCATCAGCTGATAAGGCGGATAAAAATTCTTGGAACCCTTTTTCTAATTCTTCAAAAAGGCTTGGCATAAAGCCCCACATATTCATGGACACCATCTGATTTAAGTCAATAAAAATTTCATTTCCCTCATTATCCTTAGCCTTTGCCCGGTTACCGTCTTTTTCTATGCCCTGTGTTTCTATAATATCAACCAACCACCCGTCATTGTCTGCTTTACATACCCCTCTGGTAACAGTCCCATTATCACTTAAGGTATTACCGAGAATAAATCCGGCCATGCAATATATATTCGGTTTTGTCTCTGAATTTAAGAAATCATATATTTTACGGAAAGCTTCCTTCCCATAGTAATCATCTGCATTAATTACCACAAAAGGTTCATTAACTACGCCTTTACAACACAATACTGCCTGTCCGGTACCCCATGGCTTGGTCCGTCCCTCTTGTACCTTATATCCCGGTGGCAGCTGGTCAAGCTCTTGGAATACATATTCCACTTTAATATGTTTTGCTATACGATCTCCTATAACTTCCTTAAAATCTTTCTCCAAATCCTTACGAATAATAAAAACCACTTTATTAAATCCTGCAGCCATTGCATCATAGATAGAGTAATCCATTATTATTTCACCGTTAGGACCAACGGGCTCTAACTGCTTTATTCCTCCAAATCTGCTTCCCATACCTGCTGCCATAATAACCAATGATGTTGTTGACAATATAATAACCTCCGTTTCTTAATAAGCTGTCTTTTAACTTATTATAACTTATTCACCATAATATTGCACTAATATAATTTCAGTATATATTTAGGATACTATATATTTAATAAAGTATTTCTTTAATTTGATCACATAATCTCGAATAACGACTCTGTTCATTTTTATTATCAATCATGAATTTTACCATCTTATCACTGCCCACAATTACAACACAACTTTTGGCCCTGGTTACTGCCGTATATAATAGATTTCTATTAAACAAAAGTCTGGGTCCGTCCAAGATAGGTAGCACAACAGCAGGGTATTCACTTCCTTGAGATTTATGAATAGTAACAGCATATGCCAGTTCTAATTCATCCAGCTGACTAAAACTATAGTTTACAAGCCTGTTATCATCAAATTCCACAGTTAATTGCTCAGAAAATAAGTTAATCTCCTTAATAATACCGGCATCACCGTTAAAGACACCGGTACCGGTTTGAATTGATAGGCCATAGCTACTCTTAATTTCCCAACCCAGCTGATAGTTATTCTTAACTTGCATAACCTTATCCCCTTCACGAAAAATACCATTATGATATTCCTTTTCTTTTTTATCATGGGATGGGGGATTAAGGGCTGCCTGAAGTGCTTTATTGAGCTTTTCTACACCCAGCTCTCCCTTTCTCATGGGAGTTAGAACTTGAATATCAAAGGAGGTAGCCTGAACATATTTAGGTAGTTTGTTCTTAATTAAATTAATCATTACTGCTGTTATTACATCGGAGTTATCCCTTTTTAATAAAAAGAAATCTTTACTCTTGTTATCAAGACATATCTGCTCCCCTGCATTAATCTTATGGGCATTTACAATAATATCACTGTCTGCCGCCTGGCGAAATATTTTAGTAAGCATCACTACATTAAAACAATGGGAATTAATTATATCTTTAAGGACATTTCCAGGCCCAACGCTGGGAAGTTGGTTCACATCTCCTACCAAAATCAATCTGGTTCCCACTGATACTGCCTTTAAAAGAGCATGCATTAAGCTTAAATCCACCATGGACATTTCATCTATAATTAACACATCTGTTTCTAAAGGATTGCTTTCATTACGTTCAAATGTAAAACTACTTTGATCTCCTTGAGTTAATTTACTAAGTTCCAACATTCTATGGATGGTCTTTGCCTCATATCCTGTGGTATCACTCATTCTTTTTGCCGCCCTTCCCGTAGGAGCAGCAAGCAAAATATCTAGTCCCTCAGCTTCAAATACCTTTATAATCCCATTAATTGTTGTGGTTTTTCCTGTTCCCGGTCCTCCGGTTATTATTAATAAACCATTACATACTGCCTCTTTAACCGCCATCTTTTGCTGTTCATCAAGGGTGGTTCCTGTCTCATTTTCAATATGGTTTAGTCTGGCTTTTAAAATTTCCAGATTATAATCATATTTTATATTTAGATCATGAAGCATTCTGGCAACATTAAGCTCCATATAATAAAATACTGAGGCATATATTATACTTTCCTCATTATTATCTGTTACCACAATTTTCTTTTCTATATTTAAAGCGGATATCTGGCGGCGGATAGCTTCTTCATCTACCATCAGAAGGTTTTTAGCCCGTTCAATTAATTCATTTTCCGGTAAATATACATGCCCCTCCCCGTTAGCTTGAATTAGCAGATAAAGAATAGCTGCCTTAATTCTATAATCGGAGGAAGGTTCAATTCCAACTTTTCTTGCTATATCATCTGCGGTTTTAAAACCTATTCCGCTAATATCTTCTGCCAAACGGTAAGGATTTTCCCTTATGATATCATACATCCTCTGCCCATACTCTTGAAATATCTTTGCCGCCAGATTTCCTGTAATATTATACTTTTGCAGAAACATCATGGCAGATCTCATATCCCTTTTATCTTCAAATTGACGATATATTTCCATGGCCATTCGCCGGCTTATGCCCTTAACTTCTGCCAACCTTTCCGGATCCTCCACAATTATCCTAAATGTACTGTCACCAAACTTTTTAACTATTCTGGCAGCTAAGGTTTTACCAATTCCCTTAATAGCTCCGGAACCAAGGTATAGCTCCATGGAATAGGCATCTTCCGGTTCCTTAATCTCACAGCTTTCCATTAAAAACTGTTCACCATACACAGGGTGATGTATGTAACTGCCGCTTCCTTGAATATATTCACCTTCGTCTATCATAGTAAGATAACCTACACAGGTAATCTCAGTTTCATCATACATAAGACTTAAAATGGTGTATCCGTTATCCTCATTACGAAAAACTATCTTTTCTACAAATCCCTCTACTATTTCAGACATAAGTATTCACCTCCTATCCTTATAATCCTCGTATTGAAATAATAAAATAAAATGTCATTCCAAACTATAACCCTATGAGGCTATCAGTTTAAAATGACATTGCAAGAGTCTTTATATTTCCTGGCGACTTATGTATATACTCTAACCATTTCTTTTCATGGACTCATATAAGATTTGCGCCAATCCAAGCTCTTGGTTTTCTGTGGCACTTTTTGCATATTCCTGATAGAGTATGTCCCCGAATTGTTCCATATAGGGGTTTTTCTTACCCTCATAGGGTATGGTCTTTTCCATTCCCTTCATGACCTGCTCTAGAAAATATGCCTCAAAACTTTTACATACCTCCATCAGCTCTTCATCTGTGCTTGGTTTATTTTTTAATGTTTCCTCAAGTTTCTTTACACTAGCATTATCAGTTGATAAGCTGTGATTTAGAAAATATTGTGAATTTGACTGGATTGAAAAACCCATTATAGCTTCTCCCTTCTACCAATGCTTTATCTCATATTATTTGCTTGAGCAAGCATTTGGTCAACCGAAGTTATAATCTTAGAATTCATTTCATATGCCCTTTGTGCAACAATAAGATTTACCATTTCATCTACAGCCTGAACATTGGAACCTTCAAGGTATCCTTGTCTCAACTTACTTTTCTTTAAGTTTTCATCCTCAGATTCTAACCTAGGTTCCCCTGAACTTTCCGTCTCTTTTAATAAACTACCGGATAATTTCTCAAGCCCCCCGGGATTATTAAATTGAACAATAGCAATTTGTATACCCATAGATGTTATATTATTATTTTCTTTATCATTATAAATAAGTTCGCCATTTTCACTGATTGTAATGTTATCGGCCTTATAACTATCATCTATAACAATAGGCTCACCCTCAGTATCAAGAAGTGGATTACCGTTAGAATCCGCTAAAGTTAAGCCACCAACCCCATTAGCCAAGCCAAAAGATCCGTTTCTGGTATAGGCAAAAGTGCCATCAGAGGTTCTTACCATAAAGAAACCTTTTCCGTCTATGGCAAGATCAAAATTATTACCGGTTTCTTGCAGGGTTCCCTGTGTGTAATGTGAGCTTATTGCAGATGTTCTTACCCCCAAGCCCACCTGTATACCTGCAGGCTTAGGATCCCCGTTATTATCATAGGAGTTCTCCTGTATTGTCTGATATAGTAAAGATTTAAATTCTGCAGTTTCCTTTTTATAACCTATAGTATTAATATTGGCCAAATTATTGGATATAGTATCTACATTTGTCTGTTGTGCCGTCATACCGGACGCTGCTGTCCATAAGGACCTCATCATATCATTTTCCTCCTATTATAGTAGATATTAAATACATTTAGCGGCTAAATTTTACCTACAGAATTGGCAGCCAAATCAAGGGTTTGGTCTATAGATTGAATAACCTTTTGGTTTGCCTCATAAGCTCTGGTAATAGCTATCATCTCTACCATCTCTGATACTACATTTACATTAGATTGCTCGGTAAATCCCTGTCTAATATTAGCTGTGGACGGAATTATTGTAGCACCCTCTACAAGTTCAAACATTGTATCATTTGTTTTAATGAGATAGTTATAATCCTCAAAATCAGTTACCAGGATAGTATCCATATAATTTCCGTCTACGTATATTGCTCCACTTTCACCAATAACCACATCTGCCCCATCGGTAGGAATCATTATCTCTCCGCTTTCTCCCATGAGACGATTTCCCTCTGAATCCACAATATACCCATCTCTATTCAAGGTAAAACTACCGTTTCGTGTATATTTTATATCGGCATTTTGGTCCTTATCCATAACAGACAATGCAAAAAAACCTTTTCCTTCTAATGCCAAATCATAGGTTTGTCCGGTTTGTCTTAGGGATCCTTGGCTATAATTAGTATATGCTTCACCTAATTTAACTCCTAGACTCATTCTTCCTATAGGTCTGTCATTATAGGCTTCTGAACTATCCCTTACCTTTGATACAAGTACATCATCAAAGGCCTGATTTGTTACATTTTCTTCCTTATATCCCACGGTTGCGGCATTTGCCAAGTTATTGGCAATAATATCTAGTCTTTTTTGCTCATTTGCCATTCCGGTGTAGGCTGTGTAAAGTCCTCTTACCATAGTATCAGCTCCTTTGATTAATCCCGTCTTCCACTTAAAAACTCGACGAATTTACCGGTACCTACGGCTACCGCTGTCATAGGGTCTTCAGAAGTTATAGTGGTAATGCCTGTTTTTTCTTCGATAAGCTGCTCGATTCCGTATAATAAGCAACCACCTCCGGTTAATACAATACCTCTATCTGCTATATCAGCAGCCAGTTCCGGGGGAGTCTTTTCAAGAACCCCATGAACAGCCTCTACAATCTGTGATGTAGTCTCTCTTAAAGCCTCCTCGGTTTCTTCCGAAGATACGGTTATGGTTTTTGGAAGTCCGGTAACTAAGTTTCTGCCTCTTACTTCCATTGATATGGTTTCGGGTCTGCGATATGCTGAACCGATCTTTATCTTAATATCTTCAGCTGTTCTTTCACCGATTAAAAGATTATGTTTCTTTCTCATATATCTTACAATTGCGTCGTCAAAATCATCCCCGGCAATTTTTACTGATGTACTAACTACCGTACCACCTAGGGATATAACAGCTATATCAGTGGTTCCTCCACCTACATCCACAATCATGTTACCGCAGGGTCTTGAAATATCAATACCTGCTCCTATTGCCGCTGCTATAGGCTCTTCAATAATAGCTACCTCTCTGGCTCCAGCCTGATAAGTGGCATCCTCTACTGCTTTCTTTTCAACCTCTGTTACCCCGCTTGGAACACATACACTGATTCTAGGTTTTCTAAACCTCTGTCTTCCAACTGCTTTTTGTATAAAATATTTAAGCATTTTTTCTGTTACAGTATAATCTGATATTACTCCCTGCCTTAAAGGTCTTACAGCAACAATATTACCGGGAGTCCTTCCTAACATCAATCTGGCTTCTTCACCAATTGCTTTAATCTTATTGGTATCTCTATCAAAAGCCACTACAGATGGCTCCTTAAGTACTACACCCTTTCCCTTTATATAAACTAATACACTTGCTGTACCCAAATCAATTCCGATATCGGTGCCCAACATATAGTTACTCCTTTCCTATCCCGAATAAATACGGGTCTATATAGTTTAATTTTTTCTTCGTATCTTATATTCTTTATTTTAAATATTTATAATTTGTTTTATCTTTAATTCTTTTCTTATTTTCTTCCATTCTAAGTGGTCTTAAACATGGTCTAAGATTATTATCTAATTTTAGTGAAGAATCTTTTAAAACTGTGATTTTATCGGTAAAATTTGCATAATAATCGAGCCCTGTTTAGTCTCTATGATATTATATCTTATTTTCCGTTTTTTTCAAAGGTTATTTTAAAAACTTTAATAACTTACCATCATATATTATGTATATCGTACATATTTATAAACTTTTTAGATGTAAAATATATTTCTTTATTTGACAAGATATTCTTTAAAAGTTTTTAAATTATATCAAAAAAACTCCCAGTAGTAAGTAATCTTACTCTGGGAGTTAATTAACTAGTATAAAACTTATATTATACCTTCGTTAGTATTACTCAATAATAGTAGCAACTTTACCGGAACCTACGGTTCTGCCACCTTCACGGATAGCAAATCCTAAACCTTGTTCCATAGCGATAGGATGAATTAACTCAATTGTCATTTCAACGTTATCGCCAGGCATGCACATTTCTGTGCCTTCAGGAAGGTTGATTACACCGGTAACGTCAGTTGTTCTGAAGTAGAACTGAGGTCTGTAGTTATTGAAGAAAGGAGTATGACGGCCACCTTCTTCTTTTGTTAATACGTAAACCTGAGCTGTAAATTTCTTATGGCAAGTAATGGAGCCGGGTTTGCAAAGAACCTGACCTCTTTCGATATCTGTTCTCTGAACACCACGAAGAAGTGCACCGATGTTATCACCAGCCTGAGCCTCATCAAGAATCTTTCTGAACATTTCGATACCGGTAACAACAACTTTACGATTCTCATCTCTAATACCAACGATTTCAACTTCCTCAGAAACTTTCAAAGTACCACGCTCTACACGGCCTGTAGCAACTGTACCACGACCGGTAATGGAGAATACGTCCTCAACAGGCATAAGGAAAGGCTTGTCACTTTCTCTTTGAGGATCAGGAATCCAAGAGTCAATAGCTTCGAATAACTCAAGAATCTTATCTCCCCATTTGCTGTTAGGATCTTCAAGAGCACCAAGAGCTGAACCCTGAATAATAGGTGTATCATCACCAGGGAACTCATACTCAGTTAAAAGATCTCTGATTTCCATTTCTACTAACTCTAATAACTCAGGGTCATCAACCATGTCACACTTGTTCATGAATACTACGATGTAAGGAACACCAACCTGACGGGAAAGTAAAATATGCTCTTTAGTCTGAGCCATAACACCGTCAGTAGCAGCAACAACAAGGATAGCACCATCCATCTGAGCAGCACCGGTGATCATGTTCTTAACGTAGTCTGCGTGTCCTGGGCAGTCAACGTGAGCATAGTGTCTGTTGTTTGTCTCATACTCAACGTGAGAAGTGGAAATTGTTATTCCTCTTGCCTTCTCCTCAGGAGCTTTGTCAATCTTATCGAATGCTACAGCTTCACCTGTACCAAGTCTCTCATGAAGAGTTCTGGTAATAGCTGCTGTAAGAGTTGTTTTACCGTGGTCAACGTGACCTATTGTACCGATATTACAATGCGGTTTTCTTCTTTCAAATTTAGCCTTAGCCATTTTACAACGTCCTCCTTTAAAATAATGCTTATAAGCAAATGTTTTCACGCCTGGATATTCCATATGGATTTCCACTTATGGCCTGTTTATAAATTGCCTCATATGCCCTATTATATTTCATGTTAGAAATATTTTCAAGCACTAAGAAATGAAAATATTAATAATATTAGGCGAATTTAATCTTAATTCTTAGCTTTTCCTGCCAATACCTTTTCCTGTACATTTTTAGGTACCGGTTCATAGGAATTAAAGTACATGGAGTATGCTCCACGACCCTGAGTACGGCTACGAAGGGCTGTGGCATATCCAAACATTTCAGACAGAGGAACATATCCACGTATCAGTTTTGATCCGTTTAGATCCTCAGTGCCTTCAATACGTCCACGACGGGAGCTGATATCACCTATAACATCTCCCATATATTCCTCAGGTACTGTAACTTCAACTCTCATAACAGGCTCTAAAAGTACTGCACCGGCTTTACTCATAGCATCTTTAAATGCCATGGAACCTGCTATCTTAAATGCCATTTCACTGGAGTCAACTTCATGGTAGGAACCGTCATATACGACTGCTCTTACACCAAGCACAGGATATCCGCCAAGAATACCTGCTTTTGCTGCTTCTTCGATACCTGCACCAACTGCCGGGATGTATTCCTTGGGAATAGCACCGCCCACAACTTCTGAGGCAAACTCGAAAGTCTTCTCTGCATTGGCATCCATAGGCTCAAAGCGCACTTTACAGTGTCCGTATTGTCCACGTCCACCGGATTGTCTTGCATACTTGCTGTCAACCTCAACGGTCTTAGTAAAGGTCTCCTTGTAAGCAACCTGAGGAGCACCGACATTAGCTTCTACCTTGAACTCACGAAGCAGTCTGTCAACTATAATTTCCAGATGAAGTTCTCCCATACCGGCAATAATTGTTTGACCGGTTTCTTCATCGGTATAAGCTTTAAATGTAGGGTCTTCTTCAGCCAGTTTAGCCAAAGCCTCACCCATCTTATCTTGTCCGGCTTTTGTCTTAGGTTCGATAGCAACATTAATAACCGGCTCGGGGAATTCCATGGATTCTAGTACAACAGGATGTTTTTCATCACAAAGTGTATCACCGGTGGCTGTGAACTTAAGTCCAACAGCTGCAGCAATATCTCCTGAATATACTCTCTCCAAGTCTTCCCTCTTATTGGCATGCATTTGCAGGATACGTCCTACACGTTCCTTTTTATTCTTTGTAGAGTTAAGTACATATGAACCTGAATTTAATGTTCCTGAATAAACTCTAAAGAATGCCAATTTACCGACAAAAGGATCGGCCATAATCTTAAATGCTAATGCGGCAAAAGGCTCATCATCAGAAGATTTTCTGGTCACCTCATTGCCTTCTTCATCCACACCTTTGATATCAGCGATATCAGTAGGAGCAGGCATGTATTCGATAATAGCATCTAATAACTTCTGAACACCTTTATTACGATATGCTGATCCACAAAGAACCGGAATAATCTCAACAGAGATAGTAGCCCTTCTAAGAGCTGCTTTAAGCTCCTCTTCGGTAGGTTCTTCACCTTCTAGATACTTCTCCATTAAATCATCGTCAGTATCACAGATAGCTTCAATCATAATAGATCTGTATTCCTCGGCCAGATCTTTCATGTCATCAGGTATTTCTTTAATGGTGATATCGTCGCCTCTATCATCATTATAGTAATATGCCTTCATCTCAAATAAATCTATGATACCTACAAATGTATCTTCTTTACCGATTGGAAGCTGGATAGCTACAGGATTTTTCCCGAGCCTTTCTCTTATCATTTTTATAACATTGAAAAAGTCCGCACCGGAAATGTCCATCTTATTAACAAATGCCATTCTCGGTACATTGTATTTATCAGCTTGGCGCCATACGGTTTCGGACTGAGGCTCAACGCCCCCTTTAGCACAAAATACACCGACTGCACTGTCTAGAACACGCAGAGAACGCTCAACTTCTACGGTAAAGTCTACGTGTCCGGGAGTATCGATAATATTAATACGATGCTCTAGGGCACCGGGTTTTTTCTTATGCTCAAATTCCTGGGTCCAATGACATGTGGTCGCTGCTGATGTAATTGTAATACCTCTTTCTTGTTCCTGCTCCATCCAGTCCATGGTTGCAGTACCTTCATGGGTATTACCTATTTTGTAGTTTACACCGGTATAGTACAAGATACGTTCGGAAAGAGTAGTCTTTCCCGCATCGATATGAGCCATAATACCGATGTTTCTAGTCCTCTCTAATGGATATTCTCTTCCTGCCAAAGATAATTCCTCCTTAATTCATGACAAGCAAATCATGTCTACAACTTGCTTGATAATGGCAAAGAATGATAAACAATCATCAAATATCATGTTTCCTACAATTTAGTTTATCATAATAAACCAAATGCAATTCCAATAGACTTTAGCTATACAAATGCATCAACCTATTGTCAAGAATTAAAGAAGAACATGCTATGATATTTAAATAATTACCATCTATAATGAGCAAATGCTTTATTTGCCTCTGCCATCTTATGCATATCTTCTTTTTTCTTAACGGCTGCACCTGTATTATTTGCAGCATCCAAGATTTCATTCGCCAGTCTATCCTGCATGGTCTTTTCTCCTCTTTTTCTGGAGAACATAGTTAACCAACGTAGAGCCAACGCCTGTCTTCTTTCAGGTCTTACATCAACCGGAACCTGATAGGTTGCACCGCCGATACGTCTTGCTTTAACTTCAAGAACAGGCATGATGTTATTCATAGCCTCCTCGAATACCTCAACGGCATCCCTTCCGGACTTTTCTGCTACCTTCTCAAAGGCTCCGTATACGATTTTCTGTGCGGTACCTTTTTTGCCATCTAACATAATATTGTTGATAAGCTTTGTTACAACCTTATTGTTGTAAACCGGATCCGCCAGTACATCTCTTTTAGGTATATGTCCTTTTCTTGGCACGCTTCTTCCCTCCTTAACAATACTAAACGAAATTTTATTCCATTTCGTCAGTTACATTAATTCCTAGGTACTCACAAATGAAAGATACTCGCTTTCTTTGATTGTGTCCGTGCTCAGCTTAACTTCATTTTCCATATATGAAATGTTACCATTCCACTTAATTTGTAACCCACAGAATATACAAATCAAAAGGAAATAAAAAATTAATCCGGCACTTAACTTCATCACAAAAGAATGCTTTATACAATTCTTTGCTTAACTAGGCTGTCTTATTATTTTTTTGCGTCTTTCGGTCTTTTAGCACCATACTTGGAACGTGCCTGTCTTCTGTTGGCAACGCCTGCAGTATCAAGTGTACCTCTGACGATGTGATATCTGGTACCGGGCAAGTCCTTTACCCTTCCACCTCTGATAAGTACAACACTATGCTCCTGAAGGTTATGACCTTCGCCGGGAATATAGCTTGTAACTTCGATACCGTTGGACAGACGAACCCTGGCAATCTTACGAAGAGCGGAGTTCGGCTTCTTGGGTGTTGCAGTTCTTACAGCTGTACATACACCTCTTTTTTGTGGTGAAGATACATCTGTAGTCTTCTTTTTCAATGAGTTAAATCCCTTCTGCAATGCAGGAGAATTGGATTTATACTCAACTGACTTCCTGCCCTTTCTCACTAGCTGGTTAAATGTAGGCATTAATTTTTCACCTCCCAAATTATAATTAACTTTCTGTGGTATAATATGCGCAGTAGATATGCTAACAGTTTCAGCAAAATACGCATAAAAAATACATTGCATGCAAGTTAGCATGCTAAATGATTATACTTTTTTCCTTTTCAAATGTCAAGAAAAATTTAATGATATCTGTTACCGTTAACAAATTGTTAATTTTTTGCAAACAAACTATGAATACACATATGTGTATTCATAGTTTGTTCATAAACTTTTAACTTAAACTGACAAGTTTATACCAATAAATTCGGTAGCAACATAGCAACCACTGCGGCATAAACTGCATCCAGCCAAACAACTGAACCTACAGCTCCAATATAAACCAGGCCCACAAATGGTGCTGTAAGAATTTTTGGGATTATTCCGACTTTTTTATTTTTTAAAATTTGTTGCACCATCACTTTAGCATCACCGGTACTGCAAAATGCATGCATTAAAATTGAAAAACCGGCCCACACAAGTATAAGGTTTAGAATATCGCTATTTACCTTAAATGCAAAAAACTGAATTGAGGCAGGCAATATTATTAGACTTCCTAAAATGGTATTAAAAATAAAGGGTCCCATAGAAGTAATAAACACTTTACCGGGATGGTTACTTCCTTCATGGATAACATATCCGTTAGGATTCTTAAATTGAAAATATTTAACCTCATACACTTTTATACCACATATATAACAACAAATCTGGTGAGCAAGTTCATGTACAATTACTCCCGGAAAAGTTAAAATCGATATAATAAAACCTGGTATTATCATCATCTTATATTCCTACCCTTCCACATAATATTCTTCTAATGTTATTTCTCCCTCTAAAAGCTTTTGTGTCTCTTCTTCAAGCTGTCCTTGAAGTTCAATAATTTCATTTTTTATTACTTGTGCCTCTTCTATCAAATCATTAAAATGCAAGGCAATCAAGTAGGTCTCCCGGATATATTCTCCATCGGAATAATTATTATAAGCTTCTTCGGCCACCTTAAGTGCCTCTTCCATATTTTGCTCAAGCATATGTAAAATAGCTAGGGATCTTAAAGCCCCGGAATCTATTTTATCCTTTCCTAAGGCTTCATCGGTAAATTTCCTGGCTTTTTCAAAGTCCCCTACTCTCCGATACAGATGTTTTTACATCAATTAACTTAAACAGTAAGTATTCTACATTATTCTGTTATTTATAAGACTTATGCTGAATAATAAAGTAATATTAAATAGAATTTTAAACTTTCTTGAATATTAAGAATCCTTGTAGTAAGATATAACCAGTATATTACTTATTCAAACTATGTTAAATTCAGGCAAATCCCATCTGATAATAAATTTATAAATATTATAATAGGGGGAACACTATGAAGGACATGGCACAAACTGAGAGGCAAATTTTTATCCTGTTATTGCTTTCGGAAAATAAAAGAGGATATACTATCAGTGATATCCGTTCTTCCTTAGAAAAATGGAATGTAGTAGTGGATAAAAAGACAATTATGCGAGATATAGATAGCCTATCTCGTATTTGCTTTATCACAGAGGAAGAAAGAAAGGGTAAAACTTACTATACAGCAGATAAATTCCGCCTTAGTGATATAACCTTTACCTCACCGGAGTTAATCTCCCTTGCATTTATGATGGAACTTCTAAAACCCTATCAATATATGACCATGGGAAGAACTGCCCTTGAACTTATACATAAGCTTCTTGATAATACCGGCAATCTAAACAGAGAATTTATTAAGCACTTTTCCGGTCTTGTTACTATCAACACCAACCAATATATCAACGATTCCCTTAACCCTGAATTTGAAAAAAAGCTCCACCAGGCCATACAAAACAAAAAAAAGACAAGAATTATTTATCGCAGGTTTGGAAGTGACGAAGACACTATCCGGGTCATTCATCCATATGAGCTTTTTATTAACGACGGTGCTCTATGTGTGGTAGGCTACTGTGAGCTTCGTAATGATATTAGGGATTTTAGGGTCTCTAGGATTCGTGCACTGACTATATTAGAAGACAGCTTTCAGATACCGGAAAATTATTATGAGGAAAGAAACAGAAAAAAATTTATTCATCTTTCAGGAAGCCTAGTTGAACAAATAATAATTTCCTTTGATAAAAGAACATCTAAGTATATCTTAGAATATGAAGCTGATTTGGCTGACGAAATAATACAGACAAATGACGGTATTACCTTTATTAGAAATACCGCTGTTACAGATGAGCTAATAAGATGGATACTACAGTTTGGCAAGGGGGCTAAGGTTCTTAATCCCAGCCATCTAAAGGAAAAAATAAAACATGAACTTGAAAATTGTCTAAAGCAATATTAAAAAATATACATATAATAAATATATCTATATATTGACATTTTACCTTAAGGATTATATACTAGAACAAAATTGATAAAAATAGTGAATATTACCATAAACCGTCGAGTAAGAATAGTAAGTATTATCATTATTTACAGAGAGTTGCAGAGGGTGGAATTGCAATAATAAATGTAATACTGAATGGACTTACGAGGGCAGGAAGAAAATCAGCAATGCTGACGAGTAATACCTGACGGTATCTCCAACCGTTATCAAGGGAGCATGTATATATGTACATGGAATAAGTGGGTGCAGCCGCACCAAACCGGGTGGTACCGCAGAAGTCTAAGCTTTTGTCCCAGTGATTGCTGGAACAAATGCTTTTTTTATACAAAACTTTTATTTTCAAAAAAGAAAGGAGAATTATTATGGCAAAAAAAATCCCCCATCGCTTATATCTTACTGAAGATCAGATGCCAAAACAATGGTATAATCTACGGGCGGATATGAAACAGCAACATGATCCCCTTCTTAATCCAGCCACTTTAAAACCCGTCAAGGTAGAAGATCTTTATCCGATATTTTGCGAAGAACTGGCTCATCAAGAAATGGATTGTACAACTAGGTATTTTGATATTCCCGAAGAAATACAGGAATTTTATAAGATGTACCGTCCCTCCCCTTTAGTTCGTGCTTACAATTTAGAAAAGNCCTTAAAAACACCGGCAAAAATTTACTTTAAATATGAAGGTAATAACACATCAGGAAGTCATAAGTTAAACTCTGCTATCGCACAAGCTTATTATGCTAAAAAGCAAGGGCTTAAAGGGCTTACTACCGAAACCGGAGCCGGTCAATGGGGAACAGCACTAGCCGAAGCCTGCGCCTTCTACAACCTACCTTTAACAGTCTATATGGTAAAAGTTTCCTACGAACAGAAACCTTTTAGAAAAACTGTTATGCAGACTTACGGTGCTGAAATAGTCCCAAGCCCCAGCAATACTACTAAAATAGGGCAGGAAATTTTAAAGGAGAATCCTGATACCGGCGGAAGCTTAGGATGTGCCATATCGGAGGCTATAGAAAAAGCCATGTCCAATCCCGGATATCGTTATGTGCTTGGCTCAGTTTTAAATCAGGTATTACTTCATCAATCAATAATCGGACTTGAAAGTAAGATAGCATTAGAAATGCTGGATGAATATCCTGATATAGTCATAGGATGTGCCGGCGGAGGCTCTAATTTAGGCGGTTTAATTGCACCCTTTATGCAGGATAAATTGACCGGCAAAGCTTCTCCTAGAATAGTAGCTGTTGAGCCTGCCTCATGTCCTTCTCTTACCAGAGGAAAATATGCATATGATTTTTGTGACACGGGAAGGGTTACGCCCCTAGCAAGAATGTATACCCTAGGAAGCCGCTTTATTCCTTCAGCTAACCATGCGGGAGGACTTCGTTACCATGGCATGTCCCCAATTTTATCTAAGCTATATCACGATGGATATATGGAAGCTATAGCAGTGGAACAAACCAAAGTATTTGAAGCTGCCGTACTTTTTGCAAAACAAGAAACTATCCTTCCCGCACCGGAATCTGCCCATGCCATACGGGCTGCAATTGATGAGGCAATCCGCTGCCGGGAAACAGGGGAGGCAAAGACCATACTCTTTGGCCTTACCGGAACAGGGTATTTTGATATGACAGCCTATAATTCCTACCTAAGCGGTACCATGACAGATTATATTCCCAGTGACGAAAATTTACAAAAAGGTTTTGATCTACTTCCTAAGGTTAATTAAACCCTAATAAGATTGCATATTAATAAGACAAGTAACATAATCATAAACTAAAGAAAAAATAGGTATTATGCTTATATCATAATGCCTATTTTTTTAATTTAACCTCTGCTTATCACCATATAACTCCATCATTTTCATATTGCTGGGGCCTGTAATTTTACTTGTTTTAATATGTCCTAGCCTATGTTATAATAATGCTTAGTATTTCAAGTTCTAAAGATGGAGGTACATCTATGAATGAACAGATTGTCCATAATAATTTTGAAAAAAAATTTGGAGAACTAGTTAAATATGCTAAAAAGGAACAAGGTATTATTGAAGTTGAAAGGATCAATACTTTTATTAAGGATTTAAAACTTGATAATAAGCAAGTTGATAAGGTTTTTGAAAAACTTGAGACTTATAACATTGTTGTATTAGACACTCCGGAAGATGTTAATGAACAAGATGAGGAACTACTAGAACTTGATGAGCCAGCAGAAGAAATATCCTCCCAAGAAGACATATACATGACATCCACTGACAATATTGTATCGGATGATCCTGTTCATTTATATTTGAAAGAGATTGGCAACTACCCTTTATTAAGTACCGAAGAAGAGATTGAACTGGCTAAACGTATAGAAGACGGTGATGAAACCGCCAAACAATTACTTGCCGAATCCAATCTTCGTCTGGTTGTAAGCATAGCTAAACGGTATGTAGGAAGAGGCCTATCATTTCTGGATTTAATACAGGAAGGAAATTTAGGCTTAATTAAAGCCGTTGAGAAATTCGATTATACAAAAGGTTTTAAATTTAGTACATATGCCACTTGGTGGATTAGACAAGCAATTACCAGATCCATTGCCGATCAAAGCCGTACTATACGCATTCCTGTTCATATGTCAGAGATAATAAATAAAACCTACCGTACATCCAGAGCCCTCCTTCAAGATCTGGGCAGGGAGCCTACAGAAGAGGAACTTTCCGAAGCATTGAATATGCCTGTTGAAAAGGTTCGCGAAGTTTTAAAAATTTCATCTGATCCTATTTCCCTAGACATTCCTATCGGTGAAGAGGATGATAGTCATCTAGGTGATTTTATTAAAGACGAAAATACCTTGGGCCCAGAGGAAGTGGCCACCTATTCTAGTCTTAAAGATCAGATATCAAAACTTCTTGACACTTTAACAGAAAGGGAACAAAAAGTTCTAATGCTTCGCTTTGGCTTAACAGACGGTAGAACAAGAACTTTAGAAGAAGTCGGTAAGGAGTTTAATGTTACCCGAGAAAGAATCCGACAGATTGAGGCAAAGGCCCTGAGAAAACTTAGGCATCCCAGCCGTTCAAAACATTTAAAGGGCTTCGAAATCCTTTGACCTAACTTACATACATTTATTTAAGAAAGGATTGCTTTAATGAAAAGAATTATATTAATGGTAATTCGAAGTCTGTTTAACCTTCCTTTTTGGATATTCAAAATATTTAGACTTTGCAATATTGAAAAATATGATGTAAAAACCAGATATGACTATCTTCGAAAAATAGTATTAACTATTATAAAGAGGGGCAGGGTTAAAATCCGTGTTACCGGCCTTGAGAATCTTCCAAAAGAAAACGGCTATATAATGTTTCCCAATCATCAGGGATTATTTGATGCTCTTGCAATCATACAGACCCATGAAAGGCCCTTGGCAACAGTAATGAAAAAAGAAGTTAAAGATATTTTTCTTTTAAAGCAAGTTATTAAACTTTTACAAGCGGAAATTATTGATAGGGAAGATATCAGACAGTCCATGGGAGTTATTAAGAATATGACCCGGCGGGTAAAATCCGGTGAAAACTTTATTATATTTGCCGAAGGAACCCGTTCAAAGGATGGTAATAATCTTCTTCCATTTAAAGGAGGCAGCTTTAAAAGCGCCATGAATGCCAAATGCCCTATAGTTCCCATTGCCTTAATAGATTCCTATAAAGTATTTGATACCGGATCAATCCGTAAGCAAATGGTTCATGTCCATTATTTAAAGCCTCTTTATTACCATGATTATAAAGATATGAAATCAACTGAAATAGCTGAAACTGTGTCTAAATTGATAGAGAATAAAATTCTAGAAGAAGCTTAAATTTTGTTAATTTGTATAAATCAATTTATAAATATATAAATTATTACCATATTTGTCCTTGTAATATTTGCCTTTTTGCTTAAATTGGGATATAATAGCTTTTGATACCGAAACAACACTCTTGGAAGGTGAATTATGAATATGAAACGAACCATATTTTCCATGCTAGTGTTTTTATCTTCTTTTTGTACTTTTATATTTTTTGAATTTATACTTCCATCATATCTTCCTGTTAATAGGGAGAATCCAAAAGTGCAAAAAATTGAAAGTTTTAGTTTGAAGGCTATTTCAAATTATTATGATAGTATGGCCTTAGTTAATCAGCAGCTGTATCTTTCAAAAGAGTATATTAACAGCCTAGTAGATAAAAACACCAATGGAATAAGCGGTTTCAATAAATATAAATCTTCCTTCTCAGATGACAACAATAAGGCTGAAGAATCTCAGTATTTCAATATAGGCATATCAATTGCAGATACCTATGTAAATATTAGAAGCGATGCAAATACTGACAGTGATATTATGGGTAAACTTTACAGGGACTCAGCAGCCATAATATTAGATACAATGGAAGATTGGTATTATATCGAATCCGGCAGTGTTAAAGGCTATATCAAATCTAAATATTTAAAAACCGGCATTTCCGATGACGAATTAATTGAAAAATACGGTATCAAGAAGATAACGGTTAATGCAGATGGTTTAAATGTAAGGAAAAAACCAGACCCCGACTCTGAAGTAGTTACGGTTATATACGAAAAGGAATCCTATCCTGTAATCGACCTTTTAGATGACTGGGTAAAAGTAGATATCACCGATGATAAGGTTATGGGTTATGTAAAAAAAGAGTATGTTGATATTCTAATAGATTTTAATAAAGCCATATCCAAAGCAGAGGAAGAAGAACTTAAAAAAATACAGGAAGAAGAAAGAATCAAAAAAGAAACAGAGATTAAATATAGGGAAGAAGTAAATTATACCGAAGATGAATTAAAATTACTAGCCTGCTTAGTTCATTCAGAAGCTGGTAATCAAAGCTATGAAGGGAAACTGGCCGTTGCCAATGTTGTATTAAACAGAGTAAAATCATCTAAATATCCCAATACTATAGAGAAAGTAATTTATCAATCCGGTCAGTTTACTGTGGCAACAAACGGGTCCCTGGCTAAACAATTAGAATTGTATGATAATTATTCATCAAAATCTCAACTGCTTTCAATAAAGGCCGCAAAAGCCGCCTTATCCGGTGAAAATAATATAGGTGATCGTTTGTACTTTAATGAATATAAAGCTGCTGTAAGAAAAGGACACGATCAAAAGAAAAACAGTGTAAAGATACAGGATCATTTGTTCTGGTAATTAGATTTTTATTGCAAATATTAGGGCACTTATAATCTTATAATGCAGTCATAGCCTTGCACTATAAGATTATAAGTGCCCCTTTACAATTAAATCTTAATCATAATTATTAAATCAGAAAATTAATAAAGTCTTAACTGTTTAGGAATACCATTTTCATACTTAATATTAACTTCACCCATAATAAGAGGTCTTAGATATGTCATCATCTCTTCAGTCACATCATTGCCTTCAGGTGTAATCCAATCTGTCGGTACGGTTTTTTCGTGGTTTGCAACTTGGCTAACATCAACAGCTGTAAATTCCACTTGATAAGGATTATCACCTAGTCTATGAATAGCTGCCATTTTACCGGTCACACCGTTAACAACACAGTCAAATGCCTTTTGGCCAAGCATTTGAGACTCAATAATGTCAGTTTCACTGGCAATATGAGCCGCTGCTCTTTGCATTAGGTTAAGTTCAATAGCTCTTACCTTACAGCCGATTTCATTTCTTACCAACTGTTCTAATGCCTTGGCAGATCCTGCAATATATTTATGACCAAAATTGTCTACAGCTCCACTGGATATGGAATCAGACACATATGAACCGTCACTGTATTTAATACCTTCACTGATAGTAACTAAAACACCGGGCTTTACTGCCAACTTGTCCTTTATATCCTGAATAAATTTATCATTGTCAAAGTCCTTTTCACACAAATAAATTAAATCAGGACCTGGTCCACCATTAACCCTAGCTAAAGCTGAAGCAGCTGTAAGCCAACCGGCATTTCTACCCATAATTTCTACGATAGTTACAGCAGGAATATCATATACACTGATATCTCTTTCTATTTCAGAAATTGTAGTAGCAATATACTTTGCTGCAGAACCAAATCCGGGACTGTGATCTGTAAGATTTAGATCATTATCAACAGTCTTAGGAGCACCCATAATATAGAAATCATGATTATTCATTTTACAATATTCTGCAAGCTTATTAACGGTGTCCATGGAGTCATTTCCACCGATATAGATAAAATATTTGATTTCATGCTTGATAAAGGTATCAATTATTTTCTTATAAGGCTCATCATCTTCTCTCCAATCCTTCATCTTGTATCTGCAAGATCCTAGGGCAGATGATGGAGTATAGGTCAGGGTATCTAAAGCCTCTGTGTCCTTAAGCAATTCATTAAGGTCAATCAGGTTGTCGTTAATTGCCCCTTCTATACCATTCTTAGCGCCAAATACTTTATCTACCTTATCACTAATTCTGGCTCCCTTTAATACACCAACCAGGGTGGCATTTATAGCCGTTGTCGGACCGCCTGATTGTGCTACTAATAAGTTATTCATTTTTTCCTCCTTAAGCAAGTAATGCTATGTTTTGTTCCAATATTTTACCATGCATAGATTTAAGCGTCAAGTTACTTATTCTTATGTTTATACTACCCCATTTTTGAATATTCATCCTACCATACAAAAATAAGCCCAAAAGCTAATGCCTTTGGGCTTATTGTTTTATTTACATAAATCCGCTGTAAAATCTGGATTAATTGCATAGAAATTCTTTGAATCTAATTCCTCAGTTATTATTCTTAAGGCCTCACCAAATCTTTGGAAATGGTTGATTTCTCTTTGCCTTAAGAATTTAATAGGATCACATACATCATGATCATGGACAAGACGTAAAATATTATCATAGGTGGTTCTTGCTTTTTGCTCCGCTGCCATATTCTCAACCATATCGGTAATTGGATCACCTTTACTCTGGAAGAAGCAAGCATTAAAGGGTATTCCACCGGCAGACTGAGGCCACAGGGCCAAAGTATGATCTACATAATACCTTTCAAAGTTGCCTTCCATTATTTCTTGGGGTGTTAAATCTTTTGTAAGCTGATGGACAATAGCACTGACCATTTCCATGTGGGCCAGTTCTTCAGTCCCTATATCTGTAAGCACACCTGCCACTTTCCTGTTTTTTGTGGAATAACGCTGTGACAGATAGCGCATAGAAGCAGCAAGCTCACCGTCAGGGCCGCCAAACTGGCTTATTATTACCTGGGCCAGCCTGGGGTTACGTTGTTTAATATTTACAGGATATTGTAATCTTCTTTCATAACTCCACATATACTAGCACCTACCTTCCCATGGCCATGGTTCTTCTACCCAAGTCCATTTGTTTTCTACATCTACATCATAGCTGTTGATAGGTCCATAGCATTTTGTATATTCTTCAACAGCTTCATTTCTTACTCTCTCTACCTTCCTCCAATAATCTAAAGCTTCCTGGTCATTAGGATGGGTATCAAGATAGATTCTTAAATCATCCAAGACGAAGCTTGTTGCTGTAATACAAGCAAATAATTTTTCTCTATTTGTTCTATCCACCCTACTTACAACCCCTTCCATACCAGTCTTTATCCAATTCCTTAAATAAGGTTCCATTTTCTAGAGCAACAAACTCATTTTCATATAAGTCCCTAAAGCATTGCCAGGGAACATAACACATGCCTATTGGAAATCGTTCCGGTTTGAAATCATCTTCGCAATAGCTTCTTCTGTCTTTGTCACACCCACAATCTTTATCCGGATCATATTTTCCTACGATATCATCGCATACCGGCTGTGTCTGTCTATATGGTGTAGCATATCTACCGCGACCCGTGCTACGATACATCCGTCTCTCCATCTATATACTCCTTTCAATTTTTATCATCATTTAATACACTCTTTCGTTCTATATATCTTATGAAGCAAGGACAATTCTGTGCCTGTTTTTAGATTAAAATCAAATTTAAAACACTGTCTTATCTGACTAAAATTTACTGTAATATTCTGCGCAAACAATTGACAATGAAACTTATTTCATATAATATTTAATTATCAATTTAATAAAGGCAGATAATAGGGTAAAGGGAGAAGACAAAATAATGTATCATTTTTTAATTAATCCAAATTCTAGCTCAGGAAAGGGAATTCGTTATTGGCAGATTATAGAGAAAGAGCTAGAAGTTCAGAATATTTCTTACACAGCAGACTTTACACAGTATGAGGGCCATGCCACAGAACTAGCCGAGGAAATCTGCCGTAAGTATAAAGGAATTAAAAATATAGTTGTTCTAGGTGGAGACGGTACTTTAAATGAAGTAATCAACGGAATAGACAATTATGACGAAGTGTTTTTAGGATATATTCCTTCAGGTTCCAGTAATGACTTGGCAAGAAGCCTTAAGATATCAAAAAAACCACTGAAGGCCTTATCAAATGTATTAAAACCCAATAAATTTACATATTTAGATTATGGTGAGATTACATACCATAAAAAAGAAGCTAAAAGCAGAAAATTTATATGTTCCAGTGGTACGGGATATGATGCCAGTGTATGTGTTGAAGTTCAGTCATCAGAGTTAAAAAAGAAATTAAACAGATTTGGTGCAGGTAAGTTTGTCTATCTTGCACTGGCTATTAAGCAATTATTTAAAGTTGATTTCTTAAATTCAACCATTCTCATAGATGGTATTAAGAAAGATCATTTTAAAAATGTACTTCTAATATCAGGTATGATACATCCATTTGAAGGCGGAGGTCTTATGATGGCTCCCGGTGCTGACCCTAGGGACGGTAAGTTAAACGTCTGTCTAGTCCATGGAATGCCTCGGGCTATTGTCATGTTGCTTTTACCTACCATAATCTTTGGTAAACATATTAAGCTTAAGACCGTAAAATACTTTAAGTGTTCCAGTATAGAGATTATATCAGATAGGGAAGCGGCAATTCATACTGACGGAGAAACCCCAGCCTTTAGTTCTCATATCAGCATTCGCTGCATTCCCAAAAAAATTCGTATGATATTATAATGAAAGCAGGTGTAACCATGAGAAAGCGCTCCTCTATGGAGTTATCCTCATTGATTATATTTTTAAGTATTATAAGCATAATATTACAGTTTGCAGCTTACTTGTTCTTTACTTCACCTTTTATTATTCTCGGAATTAGTAGTGTGGTTGTTATATTAAGTATACATATTCTATTAGAACAATCTTTAACCTATAAAGCTTGTACTTTGTATACCATTTTAACTTTGTTTATCTCTACTATTATTACTTTACTTATATATTTTGGGGCAGATACTAAACTTCTGCCTTTTACTAAAAGCTTACTTGGTATTCTTGCCCTTAATTGGCTAATACCGGTGATACACTGTTTTATACGCCATATGTTTGATTATGGATCAAGAATTGAACATTTCAATAGTTTCTATCGAAATGTTAATATTATATTTTTACTCTTTTATATTACAGTCCTTATATATATCTCATTTGGTCAGAAGACTTATCCAAGAATATACCCTATATTTGACAGTGTAAACTTTACTCCGTTTTGGACAAGTGCTACACAGATAGAGAATTATATTAATCATATGATACCTTTTAGTGACATATTTATCTATTTTATTAGCAGAATACTTATATATATGCCCTATGGCTACTATGGTATTTTGTTGCTTCGAAATACCTCCAAATTTATCTGGCTAATCTACTTACTCTTACTTCCATCTACAATTGAATTGATTCAGTATTTAATAATCCCTGGCAGATGCGACATTGATGACCTAATTTATGGCTTAATTGGGGGAGCAATAGGAGCATTATTATTCTATTTAACTAATGCCATCTATCGCTGGGTTTCAGGTAAAAATTTCCTGTCAAAGGGTTCAAAAGCCAGATATTCTAATAAGCCTCTGTATTTTTAAGCCAAAAATCCGTAAGCTTTAAAGACATCTCCGAAAGGTTTACCGGCTCAAAAGGAAACCATTCCCTAGGAAACAGCTGATAATACTGAGCCTTAAGAAATCTTTCGTCTAATAAAAGAATTGCCCCATGGTCCTCTTTGGTCCGAATTACTCTTCCGGCCGATTGTAGGACCTTATTCATACCCTGATATAGATAGGCATATTCAAAACCCTTGCCGACTTTTTCCTCATAATAAGACCGAAATAACTCTCTCTCATTACATACCATGGGCAGACCGGTTCCTACAACAACTACACCAATTAGCCTGCTATTTTTTAGGTCAATTCCTTCACTAAATATCCCCCCCATAACACAAAAACCCACCCTGCTTGTTACAGGATTTTCTACAAATTCATCTAAAAATACTTCCCTCTCCTCTTCCGTCATATTAGCACTTTGTACTACAAGTCCTTCTATATCGTTCCCGGCCATATCAGCAATGGTTTGCAGCATTTGATAGGAAGGAAAGAAAACCATGTAATTGCCGGTTTTTGCCCTTGTAAATTCTTTAATATAATTTAAAATTTTACCATATTCCCTCTCATTTCTACGGGTATATTTTGTGCTTACATCCTTTGCCACCATTATAATCCTATTCTTTTTACTAAATGAGGAGGGAGCATATACGGCATAATCATCTTCTTTTCCTCCTAATTGTTCCTTATAGTACTTAATAGGAAGCAGGGTAGCTGAAAACAAAACCGCACTTCTCCCCTTCTCATAACATCGGCTTAAATTCCTTGAAGGATCCATACATTGTAGCTTAATCCGAAAATTATCTTCCTCATCATAATCTGTATAAATAGTATAGCAATCATCTAGGATTTCATATATGTTTAGGAAATGGCGAATATCCATATACAACTTTAGGATTTCTTCTCTTCCTTCTTCTAGTTTATAATCCTGCAGGTAGGCTTCGTACTCAGTCATTAATCCCATTAAATGAATATATAAGTCACCTATGTCATCCAATACCTCAAATTCATCACATTCTCTTTTTTTCTTCAGCAAATCCTTATTACATTTATCCAGCATTTTTATTAGCTTGGGAGCATGTCCTTTCACTAGAGATTTAACTTTAAGAAAATCATCCTTATACAAAATAGCACTATACATTTCCCTGGCTCTATCTACCAGGTTATGGGCTTCATCTATAAGAAATACATACTCTTCCTGCTTTTCATTAGCAAAAAATCTTCGAAGATAAACATTGGGATCAAAAACATAGTTATAATCACAGATAATAGCATCTGACCATAAGCTTATATCCAGAGACATTTCAAAGGGGCAAACCATATGTTTTCCGGCATAGCTTAAAATTAAATCTCTAGAAATTTCATCCTCACTGGTTAACATATCATAAACAGCATCATTAACTCTGTCATAATGGCCTTTTGCCCTATTACAAGATATGGGATTACAGTCCGGCTTATCTAGGATGCAAATTTTTTCTTTAGCAGTAATAGTAGTAACTTTCATACTAATTCCTTGCTTCATCAGCAAGTGAAATGTATCTTCAGCCACGGTTCTTGTAATAGTCTTTGCAGTAAGATAAAAAATTTTAGAGCAAATACCCATTCCCATAGCTTTCACGGCAGGAAATATAGTAGATATAGTCTTACCTACTCCGGTAGGTGCTTCTATAAATAAATTTTTCTTTCTTAAAATTGTTCTATATACTCCGGTAACTAAGTCTTTTTGTCCTTTTCTATAGGGAAAGGGAAAATCCACTTTATTAATTTCTTCATCCCTTTTAATAATCCATTTCATCTGCCAAACTGCCCATTTAGCATATTCTTTAATTAGATTATTAAACCAGTCTGTTAACTGGTCTATCGAAAAAACTTCTTCAAAATGTTTTTGGCATTCTGACTCCATATTACAATAAGTTAGTCTTATACCAATTCTTTCATGATTATATTTGACAGCATAAATATAAGCATAGCACATGACCTGTGCCCGATGTACCAAAACAGGCTCCGTAAGAAGGTCTAAATCCTTATAAACCCCTTTTATCTCATCTACAGTAATCTCTGAGGCTTTAGTAATCTCCTCATTAGATATAAGAGCAGACATATAATTGATTTCATCTAAATTATTTTTAATAATTCCATCGGCTCTACCCTCAACAGTTAAATCGAAATTTACCTCTTTATAGTTAACAGGAACCGTTATACTAAGGGGAACTTCAGGGGTATAGTTTGCCCCCATCTGTTTTTGAATCTTTCTATGAATTCGGCTACCTGCCTGCATGGCCTCAACTTCATTTTTACTACTACGGGTATTATCAAGATCCCCTGACCGCATAATAAACTCTACCAGGTTTCTTACCGATATTTTAATCTCCTTTTTACTGTCGCCCATTTATAAATTCCTCCAAAACCTTGCCAATACAAAAATTTTTAAAATATTTGTATTTATATATATTACAAAAGACATCTTAAGAACCTAAGTTCCTAAGATGTCAATAATAAGCTGCTAGTATATTTATCTTATATAGTATAACATATGTACAGGTTAATTCCAAGAAAGCTTCTATCTAGTAATCTGAATAATCATCCTCGTCTAGCAGTCCATATTCATATTGTCTGGTCCAATTAGTCTTGGTATTTTTCTTACCCTTTATTTGACGTTTTTGTCTGCCAAAATCCTCCTCCAGCTGCTTTTTCTTAAGGGCTTTCTTTTCCCGTTCAAGCCGTTTTTTTACCTCATGTTTATCCGCTTGTAATTCCGGCGGAATTTTTTGATTCCTAGCTTCATTTTCTTTAGGCTTTGTTGCAGCCACCTAAATGTACCCCTCTCTTTTATATTATTACTGATATGGTTTTCCCACGTTTTTATTTTAAAATATTTTAATATAAAGTCAATATATTTTTTAATAAATATATCTTTTGCTTGCATTTTTTTCCTCAATCTGATACATTCTATTTATATTCCACTGATTCTTTTATCAGGGAAAAAATTAAAAAGCGAGGTAGTATTATGAGCGAACACATTCATAACGATAGCTGCGGATGCGGGCACGATCATTACCATGATATCATTACATTATCATTGGACGACGGAACCGAATTACAATGTATCGTCTTAGAAATCTTTACAGTAAATGATAAAGATTATATTGCCCTTCAACCTATAGAAGGAGAGGAAGAGGATAATGTATTCCTGTACCGTTTTATACAGGAAGATGAAAATGATGAGCCCCAGCTTCTTAACATCGAAGATGACGACGAATTTGAAGCTGTTGCTGATGCATTTGAAGAAATTCTTGATGAGCAAGAATTTGACGAGCTATTTGATGATGATGATGATTTTGAAGATGAAGAAGATGAGGAATAAATATAAACTCTCCGATTCTTTAATTAATAAGTAATTAAGGCTATTCCATAACTATAATTATGGAATAGCCTTATTAATTATTTCCCTTAAGTTCATTAATAAACCGTGAGGGTTCCATATCCTTGTTATAACGTTTTTTAGGGGAAAATATATAGAGATATTTCTTGGCTCTTGTTAAAGCAACATAAAATAACCTTCTCTCTTCTTCAATATCTTCAGGTAATAGGGCTTTTTTATGGGGAGTAATATCTTCATTGACATCCACAATAAAGACGGTTTCAAATTCCAACCCCTTAGAACTATGCATGGTCATTATTCTTATACCATCAATATTTTTATTAGTATTATGTTGAGCCTGTTTTTTAAGCTCCTCCTTATACTGTTTAATATATTCAAACCATTCAACAAAAGAATCAAATCCTTTTGTACCCTCCTGTATCTCATCTAGAACATCAATTAGTTCTTCTTCACTTAATCTCCTATCCTTTGCATATTCTTTAAGGAAATCCTCATATCCTACGGCTCTTCTGATATATTGAATTGCTGCATAAGGACTCATCCCTGCAAGCATTGCCAAATCATATTCCAGCTGATCTATTCTGTCTATCATCCACTCCTTATCTTCATAATAATTATAAAGATCTTCAAAATTAACCTGGGATGTATCAAAGCATTCCCGGCTTATATAGCGCTTTGGTCTGTTTATAATCCGAAGATACAGACCCCTGCCGTCTTCCCCCATAGCAATTCTCATATACGCAATTAAATCCTCGGTTATCCAATGGTCGTAGATATTAGGAATATTATCTCCGGCAAAAAAGGGAATATTATACTCCATCAGCTTATGAATAATGGCTCCGGCACCAAGATTGGTACGAACCAAAATAGCCATTTCTGACAAGGGTATCCCACTTTTAAAAAGCTTATAAATCTCCTCCACCAGTTTTATGTTTTGCTCCCCCATAGTTTCAAATTGGCAGCTTACCACCCTAGCTTCATCCTTTTTATGGGGCTTTAATGACTTTTCATAGCGAACCTTATTATTTGAAATCAATTTATTAGCAGTCTCTATAATCTTTATCCCTGACCTATAATTTATATTCAGAAATATTTTTTTGCAATTAGGATAGTCCTTAGGGAAATTAAGCATAATTTCCGGCCTTGCACCGCGAAATCTGTAAATAGACTGATCGTCATCTCCTACAATAAATAGATTGTTTCTAGGCTTTGCCAACAGTTTTATTATATCATACTGTAATATATTAATATCTTGAAATTCATCAATTAATATATATCTAAACTTATCCTGCCACAGCCTTAATATATCCTCTCTCTGTGATAATAGCTCATAACACAATAAAAGCATATCGTCAAAATCAATTCGGTTAGCCTGGCGAATTTTTTTGTTATATTCTTGATAAATTCTTCTGAAAACTTCATCTCCACAAGAGCTTGAATAATAGCTTGAAAGCTCTATCCTATTGCCTTTTACCATACTAATTTCAGATAAGATTTCAGCTATAAACTCCTTTTCATCATCATAACTAATTCCCATTTTATTAATAATGCTCTTAATGCAATTTATTCTTTCATCATCCTTGATAATATTATTAACACTCAAGTTATAGGCATATTTTAATATAGTGAAAAAAACACTATGAAATGTACCGAAGTTTACTGCGGTTTTTGATCTTTTCATGGTTTTTAGAAAACGATCCTTCATTTCTTTTGAAGCTGCCCTGGTAAATGTAATTACTAGGATATTTCCTTCAGAAATTTTGTGTTTATTTATTAAATATTTAGTTCGTTCAGTTATAACCAAGGTCTTTCCAGAACCGGGACCGGCTAAAACAAGCATAGGCCCATCCTTGTGTCCTACGGCTTCTTGCTGCGCCTGATTTAACATCATATAATTCTCCTTATTTTTTGATATCCGGATATAATCGAAAGAATATCAGATAAGCTTGATACAAGATACACACTTAAGAAAAGATAAAGATGGGGCTGTTTCATTTTCTGAAACAGTCCCACTGCTTAATATAAGAAATTAATAAACTAATTAATTATTTACTGCCTTAGACAGTTTATCGATGGCAATTCTAATACGCCTTAAGCTTTCTTCCTTACCAAGAAGGCTCATAATTTCATAAGCCCCTCCCGGAGTTGACTGTTTACCGGATACAGCGGTTCTTACCGGCCATAATCCTTGACCATTCTTTATTCCCTTTTCCTTAATATAAGACATAATTACTGTTTCTATAGAAGCCTCAGAATAATCATCAAGAGCCTCAAATCTAGGTAAAAGTTCTGTCAGTACGGTAAGTGAACTTTCGAAACTTGTCTTCATCTTTTTGTGGACAAACATAGATATATCATAATCCGGTAGCTCATCAAAGAAATCTATTAAATCCCCTATATCACATAAGGTCTCTATTCTGGTCTTTACCAAACTGGCTATTCTTCTAAAATCCATCTCTTTTTTTATCGCAGCTTTAATATAGGGTAGGGCCATCTCATAGAATCTGTCTTCATCCATCATCTTAATATATTCACCGTTCATCCAGCGCAACTTAACAATATCAAATACAGCCGGTGCTTTATTGATATTCTTATAATCAAATTCCTGAATAAGTTCCTCTAAGGACATGATTTCTGTGTTTTTAGGTGAACTCCAGCCAAGTAAAGCCACAAAATTCACGATAGCCTCGGATAAAAAGCCCTGTTCTATTAAATCTTCATAGGAAGAATGACCACTACGCTTACTTAGTTTCTTGTGATTTTCATCGGTAATTAGGGGCAGGTGAACGTAAACAGGTTCCTCCCAGCCAAAATCCTGATAAAGTCTTGTATACTTAGGAGTAGATGACAAATATTCATTTCCTCTTACAACATGTGTAATATCCATCAGATGGTCATCTACAACATTGGCAAAATTATAAGTGGGGTAGCCGTCTGATTTAATAAGAATCATATCATCTAGCTCCTCATTATCAACGGTAATCTCCCCAAAAATAGCATCATAAAATGTGGTTGTTCCCTCTACCGGGTTATTCTGACGAATTACATAGGGTATTCCTGCTGCCAGTTTTTCTTCAACTTCCTCCTTAGACAGGTGTAGGCAATGTTTGTCATATTTTGTAATCTCTTTAACCTCATCATCCTCACCTTCAGAAGTGCTTCCCACTGCCTTTTTTAATGAAGCCAAACGATCCTTGTCGCAGAAACAGTAATAAGCCGCTCCTTTTTCTATCAGCTTCTTAGCATATTCCAGATAAATACCACTTGCCATACGTTCACTTTGAACATAAGGGCCATAACCTCCGTCCTTATCAGGACCCTCATCATGGATAAGGCCGGTTCCTTCCAGTGTACGATATATAATATCAACTGCTCCTTCTACATAACGTTCCTGATCAGTATCCTCAATTCTTAAAATAAAGCTTCCGCCCTCATGCTTTGCAATTAAATACTCATATAATGCTGTTCTTAAATTACCAACATGCATTCTTCCTGTGGGACTAGGAGCAAATCTGGTCCTAACTTTACTCATGTCAATCTTCCTCTCTGTTTCCTTATTTTCTATCTATAATGTCTATAACATATTATTATACTGGTTAATCTCCTCATTAATTAAATTTAGGAACTGATCCGAACCAAATATTGATATTATAAATACTAATATAATAAAAACTATAAGTATATACACCAAAGTAGCCCTAGCCCAATTTTTTCTACTTTCAGAAACATTACGACTAAAAGACCATACTATTAACAAAACAAAAAATATAATGGAACCTACTAAAGGGATAAATAAAATCAAATAAGTACCAAGCCAATCAAAAAAAGAAACTGGTTTATCATTCTGATTTATAATAACTTCTTTTGTCACAGGAGGAGGTGAGGGTTTCGTATGGTAATCACTTCCGCCAAAATCATTTCTACTTCTAATAGAAGCCCCGCAATATTCACAAAAATTAGCTTCCTCATTTTGTATTGATTTTCCACAGGTATTACATATCACTTATCTCACCTCTTTTTATATTTTTTTAATTATACCATATTTAATTCAAAAATCAATTATACTCTATTATCTTACCGTCTTCCTATGAGAAAAGAGGGTAACTAATTTTCTAGATACCCTCTTAATCTTATTTTCCTTGTTTAGTTTTCTGTTCTCATAGCCTCAATGGCACTGATTTTTGTTGCCCGTCTTGCAGGAAAATATCCGGAAAGCAATCCCACAATTATAGATATACCAAGCCCCAATAATGGCAAATATATGGGGATAATCGAATATGTAGCTTCAATATCACCCATAGCTGCTCCTCCGGTCATTAATGCACCAAAAAGAGGCTGACCGTACTTGTTAATAAGAAAGGAAGCAAGATAACTAAATCCTACACCTATAACTCCCCCCATAAACCCTATCATGCCTGCTTCAAAGAGGAATAATAATCGGATATCCTTAACGATACATCCTAGAACCTTCATTATTCCAATCTCCTTGGTTCTTTCGTATATAGACATAACCATGGTATTGGCAATACTTATGGCTGACACGAACATGGAGACAGCACCTAGGAAAAAGAATATCAGTTGCAATGTTTTTGAGGCTTCAATGGTCGGTTGAAGAAATTGAATTAAACTTTCAGATTGAAAGCCCATTTCACTTATTTTGTCCTGTACTTCTTCCACATTATCAATGTTATCTACATTTAGCTGTATTTCTTGATAATCATCTAGAAGCTTCAATGCCTTCTTCCTATCCTCTACAACAAGTGTATCACAGTATTTGCGATATGCCTTTTCAAAGTAATCCAAATCCATATATATATTATAGTCATAGTAAGATTTGGATTCTTCCATCTTAGCTATATTTGTTATAGGAAGTACAAATTCTTTTTTTCGTTCATTTCTTCTGTATTGTCCATACTCTCCGCTAAACTTATATGCTAGCCTATCTCTTTCTAAGTCAATCTCCTTAGTCTTTCCCATCCTATCCCAACGCCCACCTTCATAAAATGGCTCCGGCATATTATAACCAAAAATCACCGTGCTATTATCTTCTACAGTGGGGTATTCACCAAATGTTAAATCAGGAAATTCAAAAGCACTAAATGCTTCCATATCCATGGCAATTATATTTGCATAGCTTATATACTTTCCCGAAATAAGATTTCCATCATAATATGAAATAACTGGGGTTACTGTTTTAACATGATCTAANGCTTTAAACTGTTCCACTAATTTTCTATCCAACTTCTGAGTTTTTTCTCCAAGCCAGTTACCCTCATCATCAGTTATATAGCTCCATTTTCTTACGGTTATGGCAGTAAGGCTTCCATATTCTTTAACTTGAGTTTCAAAGCTTTTATCCATACCGTATCCGATAGAAATTGTTATAATAATGAATAAACAGCCGATAACAACCCCCAAAACTGTCAGGATAGTTCGTACTTTCCTTCTAAACAGGTTTCTTAAACCCATTGTTAACAAATCGCTAATCCTCATATAAATCAATTCCTTTTTTGATTTTCAACTTGGCCAGTAAAGCACCAAGAACAATGCTTACGGCTAGTACAGCCGCCGAAATTCCAATAACAAATGGCCAAGAGGAAAGCAAAGGATCTTTTACCTGTCCCATCCCGGTTTCCATAGTAGGATCCATAAACTCACCTTCAAAAAAACCTGAATCCATATATTCTTCCCCAAGACCCAAATCCATCTGTTCTCCTTCTTCTAAATTTGGATCTATAATCATACCATCATCTACACCTTCTTCAAAGGATTCAGGGGTGACACCTTCTTCACCGGTAATACCCTCACCCTCTAAGTTCATATCTGTTTCAGCTTCTTCCAAATCCCCCTCTAAAGAACTATTATTTATATCAATATCTGTAGTTATACCCTCATCTTCAGTTATAGGTTCTTCAACATTTGTTACAGTATTTGCCTCATCGGTAGTTACCGGTGCATTCCTTCCAATTAAAACTAATTCACTCATAAAATCCTCCATTCCTATAAGCTAATATAGCTTATTGATACATTTCCTCTTCCTTTTTTAGAAGTCTGCTCTTATATAAGCTAATAATAACCTTTCTGGTCACAGGTACAAATATTGCAAATATGGCAACCTGTATTAAGATAAAGGCCCATGTGGGAAGGATAGCTTTCTTAGGCTCGGGTATCATAGGATTAAATACGTCACTTCCCTCATCAAATCCCGGATCCCAGGTCATTTCACCCATAACCGTAGTCTCAAATTCCTTTGTATAAACTTGTTCATCCCCATTGCTGTCTTCATATGTAATCTTAACAATTCCCTGTGCCATACCTTCTATATTTGGTATTACTTCAAACTCGGCAGATGAACTTTCACCGGCATTAACATTTCCTATAAAGTACATATTACCGCTGGTACTTGTAAAGTCACCTTCTATAGTTGCTATTACATTGTTCAAGGTGGATTTTCCCATATTAAAGAAATCAAAATATACAGTTGCGGGATTTCCCATTACTACTTGACCGTCATATGAATATACCTGTACATAATCAACTACAGGTCTGGCATTTTCAATAACCTGTAAGGTTAATTCATGTTCCTCTTTTTCTCCGATTTGACCGGTAGTAGGATTAGGCTCAATTCCGTCATATTCGTATTCGATTGATACTGTTAAGGGATAAGCAAAAGTTGCCGCATCCGATTTAGCCTTCAGCTCCAAGGTATTAGATACTGTTTCTCCCGGTCCTATTTTACTGACAAAAAAGCTATTGCTTCCTTGAGTAACAGTAAATATCTCTGACTGATCTTGTGGTGATTTACCGCTGACTGATATAATAATATTCTTAGCCGCCACTGAAGAATGGGTATTTCTTACTTCAAAATTGAAATTAAATACAGAACCGGCTTTAATCACTTCAATATCAGCATTGTAATCACTTACAATCAGCCTTGGCTTGCTGGCACTACCCAAATCATTTTCTACATTTAGTACCGGAATATCTACTTTATCACTACCCCCTGCATAGCTGTATCCTATGGTAAGGGTATTTAAACCCTCTTGAATGTTCTCCGATAACTTAAGGGGGATAGTTATTCTCTTAGTTGCTCCGGCCTTAAGCTCACCGATATATTTGTAAGGGTCAGATTCAACCGGAATAAATGTATCACCGGACAGATCTTGTAATCCAATTTTAAGGTCACTTAAACCGATGGAACTTTTATTCTCCATATCAAAGGAAACTTCCAGCCTTCCCCCGGCCACAGGCTTACTGGGACTTTGCTTAACATTCTTTACCACTATAACTGGGGTTCCGTCTTGGCTTATACCCTCTGCTTCGATAAAGGGATATATGGTTACGGGAGCCTTATATTCCACCCCTTGTTGGTCAAAATAAACCAGATTAAGCTTTAATTCCTTTAATCCCCCTTTTGCCTCCTTTGAAATAGTAAGGGGAACTTCCACTTTAATAGTGTTATTAGATTTTATATTTTTTAATTCTATGTAATCTGTATAATAATTTTTAATAAAATTCTCTGTTCCAATACTGGATTCATCCACAGAAAGACGGGGTCTGTAAGCTGTATTGGCACCGTCATTTTTTATTTCTAAAACCAATCCTAGCTTTTCACCGGGTTTGGCTTTATTGGTATAATTAAATTTACCCAAAACAAGGTTAGGGCTACTGTCGTTTGCCTTTAAACTTATATAAATATCTTGACTGTCGGTTATATTCTCCCCTTCCTCCGATTTGTATGTTAGATTTACAGTTATAGTATTCATACCGGGGCTTGCCGTGGGCAAAATACGAATAGGAAGATTTATCGGCACTTCCTTTTTGCTGGCCACATCCTCCACCTTAATTTTTTTAGTGGAATAGCCGGCTACCATACCTGACTCGCCATAATCTATACTTACATACACATTTCTTGCTGTAATTTCACCCTCGTTTTTTACTGTAAAGGATAAATTCATATTCTTTCCGATTGTTGTATTATCATAAGTTACTTTATTAACCGTTAACTGGGCCGGTTCCTTTTCCTGAAGTATCTGTGTATTTACAACAAGCTCTGTCGTAACTTTTTCATCTCCCGGTGAAGTACCGTAAATATTCAGCTTAATAGGATAATTTCCTATCTTAGCGGTCTCTGCAACGGTAACATCAAACTCTACATACTGGTCTAGGAATTCATAAATTATATTCATCGGTACATCTATTCCGTTTGTTCGAAGTACCGGCTGTGATACGGTATATGGGGTACCAGTGGCATCGGCTAAAATAATCGGTGAACTTATATAAGAACCTACCGCTCTAATGGGCACTTTTACCTTGGTTGTCTCACCGGGTACCAGTACAATAATCTCCGGATCAGGATTAATTACATGAACTTCCTGTGCAGCTGCCGGCTTGCTATTAGCTAAAACAAAAGTCAGTAATAGCAAGGCCGATAAAAAACATGTTACGAACCTTTTTGTATTTTTCTTCATCCAATATCCCTCAACTTCCTTAATAATTTCTTATAGCTTGATTTTCATAATTTCACAATTTCATAATTTCATTTTTAATATTATCCAGAACTTCCCGCAGGCAAAACCTCTGGTTTAAAATTTTCATCAGTCTGCTTTATATCCGAAACATCTGCATCTAGGGTTGTTTCCGACTTAATTTCTGTGATTTCTTGGATTTTCCCGTCAAGGATATGAATAATTCGATCCGCATATTTTGTCAAATTCGGATCATGGGTTACCATTACAATGGTCTGCTTATTTGCCTTTGCCATCTTCTTAATAATATCCATTACTTCCCTACTTGTTTTTGAATCCAAATTACCGGTAGGCTCATCGGCAAATACAATTTCAGGATTGCTGACAAAAGCTCTGGCTATACCGACTCTTTGTTGCTGTCCTCCACTCATTTCCTTGGGTTTATGCTTTATGCGATCTCCCAATCCAACATTTATTAGCATTTCCTTTGCCAATTTGCGCCTTCGCTTTGGGTTCATATGTTTGAATACCAAGGGTAGTTCTACATTCTCCAGGGCAGTCATGGAATTTAGGAGATTATAAGATTGAAAAACAAAACCCAATGTATTTTGTCTAAATTTAGCCAGCCCTTTCTCACTCATTTTATGTATATTATGGCCTTTTATTGTAATTTGCCCCCCCGAAAGCTTTTCAATTCCAGCCATTAGGTTTAGTAATGTGGATTTACCGGAACCTGATGCACCATACAAACAGCAGAACTCTCCTTTTTTTATGGAGAAACTTACATCATCAACTGCCGTAATCCGTTCCTTACCCATACGATATATTTTTTTTGCATTCTTAACTTCTATGATATATTCCTGTTTGCTATTCATTTTGCACCTTCCTACATTTTAGGCAAAATCAGTGCCACTATTATGTTACAATTTTTTTACAATTCTTCTTGTAATACCTGCTAGTTATAACATTTTCCTTAACTGCTAAATATTAGACGACATAGAATGTTAATAAGATTCATTAAAAAGATAAAAAAAATAAAAACACTTTAAGAATTACTTTTATCCTTTTCCCCAATGGTTTTTTTCTCAATTCTATTATCTATAAATTTAACAAAGACCAACTTAATATAAGCACCTACCGGAACTGCCAGAAGCATACCTAAAAAGCCGCCGATTGCACTTCCAAAAATCAAAGATATAATTATGATAAGAGGATGTATTTGAATGGAACGGCTAAGTAGCTTAGGCCCTATAAAGTTTCCGTCAATAAATTGGATAATGATAAGTATAATGATGGAAATAACCAGTTTATTCATTTCCCCATTCATGAGACAAACAATTGTTGTACTAATATAGGCGATAATCGGTCCAAAATAGGGAATAAGATTTCCAATCCCTGCAAAAATCCCAATAACTAAGGAAAACTTAACACCGGTTATAGACAGTACTAAGCTTATTAATATCATCATAACAAAGGCATCAGCTAACTGTCCCCTTATATATCCGGAGAATGCATAATCCAAATCATTTAATATAACCGATATTTTGTTATTGGTTTTTTCTGATAAAAGGGCATAGGAAGTCCTTTTTAAAAATGACTTGAACTTTTTTCCATCTATTATAAAATAAAAGCCAATAATAAAGCTAAATACTATGGTAGTAAAGTATCCTGATATATTTGAAATTGAATTTACAATACTTTGACCTACATCATTTAAGGAGTTTATAATTACCGTCAAGGTTTCCTCCAAGTATTGCTCAAACTGATTAGAGCCAATATCCAGTTTTTCAAGGTATTGTAATATGAAATATATATATCCCTCAATACTCCTAATGTAACTTTCTACCAATTCTATAAAGTCATCAAAATTTGCCAGTCTAAGCTGATCCGTCACACTATAAATCAACAGGGAAATTAAGCCGGCAATTGCAATAAATAAAAGCACAACAGATATAACTGCCGCCCAGGTTCTTTGTCTTTTCATTTTTTTAAATAATTTGCTTTTATGAAATTTCTGCTCAAAAAAAACCACAACCGGTTCTATAAGGTATGCAAATACAAAACCTAAAATAACAGGCTTAATTACTCGCAGAACCCAGCTTACCCTTCCCATTAAATCCTTTAAAATTGCAGGTGCATTTTTTGCTATAAGAGAAAGTATATATATGACTATTGCAGTAAATATTGCATATAGGGATATCTGCAAATATTTACGATTAAATCGGTCTCTTAGTTTCATTGGTCTTTATTATCCCCTTTCCCTAAACTAAAATTTATCTTATGTTCCTAAACCACCTTATCAAAAGTTCCTACCCTCCCCGATAAATCTAATATTTTAATTCTAAAACCACCCCCTGTTTCTTAATATATATTTTTCTACTTTGTGAATAGTATAACACGCTTTTTACATTTTTGTATATATTTTGTAAAAAATAGTTAGAAAAATATTTTAATATATGTCCTTTTAATCCATGGCAATTTATCATATATTCGCTGAAATAAATTATTATAAAATTCCTCAACCACCATATATTCCATTGGAGTAATTATTTCCCTTCCAAATCTGGCTTTTCTTATAATCTCCATAGATTTTTCAAAATCATTTAAAATAGCTTTATTAAATTGTTTCTTAACATATTCCTCATTATCTTCCAAGTATTTAGATTTTGCAGGAAGCTTATTACTGATAATTAACAACAGTTCTATCTTTCTATAAAGTCCTAAGGCCTTTTTGCTATGATTTTCACAATCATCTATTTTCTTCTTATTTGAAAGGCGTATATAATATAATATGGCACTAGCCCCAAGAATAAGAATTAAAATAAATACCAGATACCAAGCAAAATTTGACTTGGAATTATTCTTATTATCATTTAATTTTGCAGCCTTATTATTTTTTTCTTCCTTTTGTGTCGGTATAATCTCTTCATCTGGAGCCTCTGTGGGACTTGGAGTAGCTGGTGTAGGACTTGGAAGATTAGTTGGGGATGGAGAATGAATATTATTTATGGCCTCCTCTGACAAATGGTCCATATTGCTTACAATTTCTACGTAATCTTCCATACCAGAATCCCTGGTAAATTCCACGGGAATCCATCCAAATCCATCATAATATACTTCTACCCAAGCATGAGCATTATAGTCTTTAACAGTGATTTCTACCATAATGTCATCCTGGTTAATATCAGATATATCTGAACGGTTAATTGCATACCCTTCAACATATCTAGCGGGATAACCCATGGTTCTTAGCATTAACGCTCCTGCTGAGGCATAGTGGGCGCAGTAGCCTAGTTTATTTTCATACAAAAAGTACTCTACAAAATCTTTACCCTTTGGAAGTCTACCGGGAGAAAGGGTGTAGCTAGTGGTACTTTCCAGATAATTCTTGATATAGGTTATGGCGTCAGCAAGATTTTCTGCTTCTTTGCCTACCGCTTCTTTTGAAAAATCATTTTTTAATCTATCAAGTCCTTCCTGGGGAAGTTTGGTATAGGTTTCATATACAAAGGATCTATATTGCTCTTCATTTTTTATAAATTGAGATAAATAAACTTCTAAATCCCCTGCATTCCATAACAATTCATTATAACTATTTATAAGATTATCATTTACGGTCAGATTATAACAGTAATCAAAACTTTCAGCTTTTATCTTCTTATCAGATATAACAGCCAAGTCATAATCAAATATAATATCATTATTATTTTTAAACCACGTAAAATAAGGAGCATAGACATATTTGCTATTTGCTCTTAAATAGGTAATATCTATACTTCCTTGTAATATAAATAATCGGTAGGCTAACTGATTTAATAAAATAGAACTTCCTATGGCTGGTTCAAATTCCCTGGCAGATATTTTTGAAATCATATTTTCATAGTTTTCTTTTATATCCTTTGTATGGGTATCCCACCTATTTCCTGTGTATACACTTCCTATATACCCCTTTAAGTATATACCTTCCATAACAGAATCAAGGGGAGCCCTTATTTGTAAATGCTCTGAATTATCATAGGTTACTTGATCTACTTTTCCTAACTGGCCTAAGCTTAATCCCCCTGCACTTGATGAGCTACCGGATCCAATACTAAGCCCTGCTTCAGCAAATTTATCAGAGATGTCTTGGGCGGAAAAATCCATCATAAAATTTTGTATTTTGGATTTTGCTATTGTAATTTTCTCATAGGCATTATATTTTTCAAGGGGAACAAAAAGTCTTACTATAAAAAATAATAGAAGACCCAAAAGACAGACCACTATAGCAGTTCTTATATTGATGCGGTATACCATGCTCTTTTCGACTTTATTACTATTCTTGTGTGAATAATCCATATTTCCTAAGAGACCATTAGATATGGATATGAAAAGCAGGATAAGAATTTGAGCAATAGTAGGTATCTCAGGTGGAGTATCTCCCATGGCAAAGCTTACAACCAAAGGTATTGGCATAAGTAAATAACATAGCCAATCTAATTTATTGCGCAATAAAGATAAGGTAATAATACCGATTATGGGTATAATAATTATAAGCAGTAAATAAGTAATATCCCTTTGAACATACGAATAATCTGCCAGATAACGAAAAGGGGGGAAATCATAATATTCGCTGGCTTTATTAATGATTGCATTCTCCAAAAGATAGAAACCGTTCAATAATTGCTTGCGCCCATAATGTAGTAAAGCTCCATATGTTACAAGGAAAAAAACAAATTTAATCAAATCATATTTGGGATATAAAATCATAAAGAAAAAAACACAAGAGGAAATAATTATTCCAAGTATTAATAAACTGTCTAAAATCCTTAAATTAAAGCATTTGATAAAGATTTCTAAAAAACAATATCCTCCAATCAGAACAGAAAAAAATTGCAACACTCTCATATGATAAGGAAATCTTCTTTGATTTTCCTCTGATATATAAATAGTACTATCAAATACAATACCATTCTTATTCTTTCTCATCTACCCACCACACTTCTAACTAAGCTTAAACTCTTCTAAATCCCTTTTAATATTAGTAGGATTTATAGACAATAAACCCATTCCCTTTTCTTTGATTTTACTTACTAAGTCTGTTGTTATCTGCATATCCATAACAATTTGGTCATTGTCCTGCCTATACATATCTAAACTATTGCTATCATCTATATATAATATCTGCCTGTTTATTGCATTAATAAAAACTAGAGAATCTAGTTTTTGGTCACAAAGTTTATTTGTTACATAAAATAAATCCGTATACTGCTCATTGGGATATTCTGCATAATACATAGCTGCTAAATTATTATCCTGTTTGTAAGAGCCTGAATTAAGCAGCCCATCAACTGCTTCAAATAAATCTTTTTCATTAACGATTCTTACTCTTTTACATTCACCATGGACTTTATCATACCAGGCCAGATAATGAATATAACCCTTTAACATAAATGTAAAAGATAAAGACAAAGCACACTCTAATATGGCATCTACTATCTTAAGCATATCCTCCCCTTGGGGATTTTCTATATCAACAAATACTACCAAGGAGCAGTTTAGAGGTTCGCTAAACTCCTTTATCATTAGTTGATCCTGTTTTAAGCTCAGTTTCCAGTGAATCCTTTGAAGCCTGTCCCCTTCTCGGTATTGTCTAATAGCAAATACCTCTGAGGGATCATCACCACTTTTTACAGTTGAATAAGAATCACTTTCTATCTGCATCTTAGAGCAATTCTCAAGAAAATCCTCGGTTAATTCATAATAGTAGGGTAGAATAGCTACCTGTACACTATTAAGATCTTTTTTACATAATGAAAATATCTTTAAATAATCAAAAACCTTAATTTTTGAAAGAGAAATTACTAAATTACCCGTATGAAAGGATTTTAAGTTACAGGTTACAGTGGTAGTTGTCCTATTATCAATAGACACAAAAAAATCCTGCTTTTTAACTATATTTGAAAAAGTGTTATAGTAACTAATTGTTATACATAAATTGGCAATCGGAAAGATGGTAGGGTTATGAAGCTGTATGGATATAGGGATAGCCTCGCCCTTATTTAACACATGTGCAACCGAAGTCATTTCATAAGAAAGCCTTCTATGAACATAAAATAGAATAGCAAATAATAATAAAGGAAAAATTACAATAGTAAGAAATAGGATTCCCATAAAATATTCATTATATAAAATAGCCAGAAATCCCATCATAATAAGGATTAGTATATATCTTATTTTATTCCGTAACATTTTCCACCTTCTAATAATAACTTTCTACATACTTTGCTGATCTTCCACTGGAGATTTTAGGTGGCTTAACAATTCTTAAGATATCATCAAGAAGGTTATCCACTGTAATATTATTCACCCTTGCTTTAGCCTTTAGAATTATCCTATGGGCAGCCACATCCTTAAAGAAACACTGAACATCACTGGGTATCACATAATCTCTTCCGCTTAAAAAGGCAGCAGCTTTAACCATATTCATTAAAGCTAAGCTTCCTCTTGGACTAACTCCCAGTTCAATTAGGGGATTTTCCCTTGTCTGCTGTACCAATAGGGTTATATATTCATATATGGAATCGTGTATGTATACCTCTTCCACCATATTTTGCATTCTTAATATATCATCTTGTTCTACAACCTGAACTACCTTATCTAATGGATTAGAATTTTGTCTTTCTTTAAGGATTCCTATTTCACTTTTAATATCAGGATAACCTATAGATAATTTCACCATAAACCTATCCAGTTGTGATTCAGGCAGCATCTGGGTACCGATAGAGCCAATGGGATTTTGTGTAGCCATAACCACAAAGGGTTTAGGCACATCCCTGGTCACACTATCAACCGTAACCTTTCCCTCTTCCATTACTTCTAGCAAGGCAGATTGAGTTTTACTGGAAGTTCGATTAATCTCATCTGCCAAAAGCAAATTACACATTACTGCACCGGGTTTATACTGATAGCTTTGTCCATCTTTAGTCAACAAATGAAAACCTACTACGTCCGTAGGCAATACATCCGGCGTAAATTGAAGCCTATTATGCTTAAGAGCCATGGCTTTTGAAAACGCTAAGGCCATGGTAGTTTTACCCACTCCGGGATTATCCTCTAACAAAATATGTCCCTTTGCCAAAATAGCCGTAAGAACCTTACTAATGATAATTTTTTTCCCAATTACCACCTTATTTACTTCATTCATAATCTGATTTGCTTTATTATAAGTATTATTATAAGCTTCCATCCAGCTACTCCTATCTTAGTATTTTGAAATTTATTATAACATATTTTTACTATAATTCAATTAAAGTCTATACCAATATCTAAAATTCTATAAGCTCTGTCTTTTTATTTATAAAATGGGTTTACATGGGACTAATTATGGTATATAATTCCATTATTAGGCAAAATATATTTATAAATTTTGACAGATTTTATAAATAAAAATTGTACAAACCTGTGGAAAATATAAGCTTTCTATTGACTTATCTACAAAATTGTTTAAAATAATCATCATGAGAATACAATGGAGGTAGCAAAGTGAACAAATCAAAAAAAACAATAAAAGGTACACAAAAAAATAATAAGAAACATATTACAATTAATCCAAAGATATGGGTTATAATTGGATCAGTATTAGGAGTTGTCTTAATTGCTGCTCTTTTATTTGATCAATTATATAAAAGACCATTAGTAACTATTGACGGTAAAAAGTATTACCTTGAGGATTTGACCTACTATTTCTACTATACCGAATCTAGCTATGATTATATAAATCAGATGTATGGTGGAGGTTATTGGGATTCCCCCCATTACGAAGCCACAAATATGACGGTTCGTGATTACGCAAAATTAGAAACACTTAATACTGTTATTCGTTATGAAGTAATGTATAACGAGGCCATGGATAAGGGATATACTTTAACTGACGAAGAAATCAAGAAGATTGACGAGGATATTAATTCTCTCTTAAATGACCAAGGATTAAGTGATAAAATAATAAAAAAGAACGGTTTCACAGAAGAATATTTAAAAAATGTTATGACAAAGAATACACTGGCAAACCGTTACGAACAGGATATTATAGACACATTTGATATTGATGAGGAAGCTATTAAAGCTGAGTTTGATTATGAAGAATACAGACAATATGATATAGAGTACCTTAATATCTCAACGGTAGTCTATGATGAGGAGAAAGGTAGCAATGTACCTGTTAGTGAAGATGATAAAAAAGCTGCTCTTGATAAAATCACCTCATTTCGAGAAAAGGCTCTAAATACCCAGGATTGGTCAACATTAATTCCTGAGGATGAAGAGCAAGTCCGATATAGCGAATCCAACTTCCTTGCTAAGGATACCTTCTTTTCTGAGGACTTTAAAAATACTGTAATGGCTATGGATAATGGAGAAATAAGCGAAGTTATTGAAACAGATGATTCCTATTATGTGGTTCGAATGGTAAATAATAATTCTTCAGAAAGATATGACAGCGTTGTAGAAGAGGCTATACAAAAGAAGGAAAATGAATTGCTTACAGAGGAATATAATAATAATATTCTTCCTAACCACACCGTTAAGTTACACAACAATGCAATCCGTAATTTAAGAATGGGTCGTCTTACCTTAGCTGATTAGTATTTCAAATATTATGCATAATATCTAATTTTCCAGAAATAATAAATAGTGACCTGTTCACTTCAATGGAAAGGAGATATTATGGCAAAAAACAAGAATAACAAACCTAAAAATTCCAGTAAAAATGCAAAAAGTAAAAATCAAGCTAAAAACTCAGTTAAGAACACCCACGCTGAGGTAGCGGATGATTCTCCAGGTCGTAGCGGTCCCGGAGGAAATTAAAAATTTTAGATTGAAATTAAAATGAGTCTGAGATACATGGCTATCCTAACTAGGGATAGGCCTATGATATTACAGGCTCATTTTATCATATAAAAATAAATACTGGTAATTTGAATTATAAGTGATATAATTGAGTACAAAATTTAAGTATCCACATTTGTATTATCCTATATTACAAAGGAGAGGAACATATGAATATAATAATTGTAGGTTGTGGTAAAGTAGGGGCTACCCTTGCGGAACAACTTAGTAAAGAAGGACATGATATTGTTGTTGTAGACAAGAAAAGTGCCCCTGTAATAAGCATAACAGAAACACTGGACATAATGGGAATTGTGGGTAGCGGAACCAGTTACCGTATCCTAATTGAAGCAGGGATTGAAAAAGCTGATCTTCTGATTGCAGTAACAGGCTCAGATGAACTTAACCTGCTATGCTGTCTGATTGCCAGAAAAGCCAGCAAGTGCCATACAGTTGCTAGGGTCCGTAATCCCCAGTATAATGACGAGATTGATTTTATTAGGGAGGAAATGGCTCTATCAATGACAATAAACCCCGAGCTAGAAACCGCCCTTGAAATGGAAAGATTAATTAAGATTCCTTCTGCAGTTAAAATTGAACCTTTTGCTAAAGGCAAGGTTGAACTTTTAAAATTTCATATACCCGAACATTCCATCCTAGATGGAATGAAGGTCATGGATCTATCACATAGGCTTCAATGTAAGCTGTTAGCCTGCGTGGTAGAGCGAGGCGAGGAAGTATATATCCCTTCAGGAAGCTTTGAACTTAGGTCCAAGGATACTATATCTATTATTGCTACACCAGAAAATGCTATCGACTTTTTTCAAAGGGCCGGTATCTTAATAAACAATATTAAAAATGTGATGATTATAGGAGGCAGCACCATAGCTGAATACCTTGCACAAAGGTTGTCTAGATCTGATATTAATTTAAAAATAATAGAACAAAACCTGGAAAGATGTGAGGAGCTTAGTGAGCTACTGCCACATGCAAGCATTATTAATGCCAATGCTACAGACAGAGATGTTCTTTTAGAAGAGGGTATTGAAGATATGGATGCTTTTGCAGCCATAACAAACTTTGATGAAGAAAATATAATATTATCCCTATATGCAAAAAAACATTCACATGCAAAAATTTTCACTAAAATAACCAGATTAACCTATGACGATATTATCGCCGATATGCCCCTTGGTATTATTATAAACCCACAGCTGGTTACAGCAGATAGCATCCTTCAACATGCAAGGACAATGGAAAACCCAACGGGCTGCAACGTTGAAGTATTATACCGGATTAACGATAAAGTGGAAGCTTTAGAGTTTTACACCGGTAAGAATGCAAAACTTGTAGGTATTCCCATAGAAGAACTATCCTTAAAGCCTAATATACTTATTTGCGGTATTAATCGATATGGTGAAATTATTATTCCAACCGGGAAGGATTATATAGAAGAGGGAGATACCGTTATAATCGTAACTACTAATCCAGGTTTGAATGATTTAAATGATATAATATTATAGTGCTGTGCATCTTATGTTTACAGCACTATAATATTGAAAATAATATAATCAATATTAAATAAGAGGAGTTTATTATGAACAAATATGTTATTTTCTACATAATAGGTTGGATTTTAAATATTGAAGCCGCCTTTATGTTATTACCTAGTATTTGTGCGATAATATACAAGGAAAAGAGTGTTTTTGCATTTTTAATAACAATAGTTATATGTTTATTTATAGGAATCCCATTATCTCTAAGAAAACCTAAGAATAGAGTGTTTTTTGCAAAAGAAGGGTTTTTAATCGTAGCCCTTGCTTGGATTGTCATTAGTATTATGGGTGCTTTGCCCTTTTATATCAGCGGACAAATTCCCAGTTATGTAGATGCTCTTTTTGAAATCATCTCCGGATTTACCACCACCGGATCTAGTATATTAACAGATATTGAGGCCATGGATTACTGTATGCTATTTTGGAGAAGTTTTGCCCATTGGATTGGAGGTATGGGAGTTTTAGTTTTCCTTCTTGCTATTTTTCCCATGACAGACGGAGAAAGTATTCATATTATGCGGGCAGAAAGTCCGGGCCCATCTGTTGAAAAAATCGTTCCCAAAATGAGAACTACTGCCATCCTGCTCTATAAAATCTATCTGGGAATGACCCTTTTACAGATTGTACTACTCCTTCTAGGTGGTATGCCCTTATTTGATGCCCTAACTATCACTTTTGGTACTGCCGGTACAGGAGGATTTGCCATTAAAAATACCAGTATTATACCATATACCAGGTATCAACAGGCGGTAGTAACTATTTTTATGTTCTTATTTGGTGTGAACTTTAATATTTATTATCTAATTCTATTAAGAAAGTTCAAAGAATCCCTAAAAAATGAGGAGTTAAAGTGGTATATTACTATTGTAACCTCAGCAATTATACTAATTTCTCTTAATATAGGTGGGATTAAAGGATTTTTCAAATCCATTCACCATGCTGCATTTCAGGTTTCATCTATCATTACCACTACCGGTTATGCAACGGTAGACTTTAATTACTGGCCCACATTTTCAAAAGTAATTCTTGTAATTTTAATGTTTATCGGAGCATGTGCCGGAAGTACAGGCGGTGGTATTAAGGTGTCCCGTATAGTTATTTTACTTAAATCAGTGCGGCATGAAATATCATACCTAACCCAAAAACGTAGTGTGAAAATCTTAAGAATAAATGGTAAGAAAATATCTAATGAGACAGCCCGTTCCGTTAACCTATATTTTGTTGCCTATATGTTCATATTTACAGTTTCATTACTGATAATTTCCTTAGATAATCATGATTTCACCACCAGTTTTACGGCTGTAGCATCCACTCTTAATAATATAGGACCGGGTTTGGAAGCTATAGGACCTATGGGAAACTTCAGTAATTTTTCTAACCTGTCTAAATTTGTTATAATGTTTGATATGTTAGCAGGAAGACTCGAAATATTCCCTGTACTTTTGCCAATATCACTTGGTATAAGCAAAATTAAGGGCCATAAATTAACCTTACCTAGGTAGTGAGGCCCCTTCCTTGCTATAGGGAATTAAAAATTCAGGTATCCCCGTAGCATATGGAGCAATTTCATACTGTTGAAAGTAAATTACAACCCCATCATAAGTTAAATAGAAGTTACTTAGGCTTAAATATTGCTTTACCAAGTTTTCATAATCATCAAAATATAGGCTAGACCCATTTTGAACTTCATGTCGTATTTGCTCTATAATTGCATTTATATAATATTCTTTTATATTAGTATGGGGAGGAAATAAATTCATCAGGGTTATGGGCCTGCTACAAAATATATCCCAAGAATCCGAAGTACGTATAGTTGACCCATGGGCTCCTCCCCTATATTCATAACAATCAAAATATAAGCTTAAGATACAACTTAGATTAAATGTTACATTAAAATCCACATATACCTCATATTGTCTTAGGGGAAATTGATTTATAACAGAATATTCATAATCTACCATAGCCTCTTGATATAAGTTCATTATATTCTTATTTATGTAAATCATGGCCTTGGTACTATAGTAGGCATTTATCTGGTCCAATATAAGCATATTATCCTTGGATAAAAATCTGGGATAATATATGGTATATGTTAAAATAACTTGATTTTTATAATACAGTTCCTGTGTTAAAACATTTTTACTTATAACAAAATGGCAGCCCGGCATATGATTTCTCCTATAAAGGATTTATTTAACATATCATATGCCGTAAATCGGCTGCCTATTCTTATCTTTATTACCTTATGGGACAAACTCCGTTTTCACATTCCTGATCAAGAATATCATGTTCTTCTTGGTCTTCAAATCTAGCTAAAAGCTCATAATCAAAGGGCTTAAGTTTCTCAAGTCTTGCCTCATAATCCTCCTTTGTAGTTCTTTCAAAAGGAAGCAGAGGATAAGTCTCCTCCATTAAAGGCAAGAAGGTTATTCCCACAACATAGTCAAAATTATCATATACCCACTGGGTTACATCATCCCATTCATGGTCTCGTACATGAACGGTAATAGAAGTATTATGATCGGTCCAGTTTTCCATGGTCATTTTATATAATTCCAACTGCTCTATGGCACCTACATCATATTTTGTCCTTCCCTCCGGTGCCTTTATGGGAAATTCTATTACCTTAATTGTGCAATTTTCATTAGACTGACCAATTTCATTATATATAGGATAGCAGCCTAAAGCCTCAACCATTTTATATAAGGGATCGTTTACAGAAATTCTTATTCTGCGGATATAATAATTAGAGTGAGCAAAATGAATTCCGCTACTTACACATGGTAGGGTAGATAAAGTACCTTCAGGCTTAATGGTTGTCATAAGCTTAGGGGGCTGTATTCCCAGTTCATTACAATAACGCTCTCCCTCTTTATGAACTTCTTTTTTTAGACTTGCTAATAAAGCTGCAAGATCATCATAGGTCATGCCGGTTTTATTAACCATATCCATAATACCTGTAAGTGAAACCCCAATAATCCTATCTTCCTGCATCACCTTATTCCACTGGGGAAGTTCTACATCGACCAAGGTCATCCTTATGGCTACCCTTGTTGACAGCCTAATTGTTTCCTTTAGTCCTTCTTCATCAAGAACAGAGCCCTTAACAAATCCCATAAGATTATTGGTGGTAAGATTACAGCACTGCTTAGACTGGAGCAAAATTTCTCCACATGGATTGCAGCCCTGAAATGTGGACTTTCTTCTTAAGGCCTCAGCTCCATTGATAAAACCGGGCTCCCCATTAATCTTAATTGAGTCTATAATTTCCTTTATTCTCTCCTTAGAGGGGCGCTCGGTATAGAGTATAGAGTTATTGCTCATCTTTCTGTGAGAAATCTCCGTATCTTCAATCCAGTTACCGTCTACAACCTTATAAATATTACGCTTTGCATTTATTACTTCTTCATCATCCTCATCACAAATTACCATCATGGCACTTCTTCTGACACCACCGGATACCACATTTTCGCTGATAATAGTGGCAATATCAAGTATATCAATAGTCTGCAAGCTTCCATCCTGCCTAAGGCTAACAACCTTGTTGATTTTTTCAAACATCCGCTTAATAGATTTATGTCCGGATGCTCTCCCACCAAATCTTTTTAGCCTTTCACCCTCAGGTCTAACATAACTATAGTCAATAATAATCCTTGATACATCCTTATATTTGTCTAAAGTAATCAGCTTAAAATAACTTTCTAATGCAGCACACCAGCCTTCTTTGCTGTCTCCTACTATAATAACCGCAATAGAACTATCCTCTTCATCCCAGATACATCTGGTATCTTCCATTAGCTCTTTGGAAGTATTACTTCTTACGGTCTCATCATACCTACCCTCCAAATTAATAGGGCGAACCTTAGGAAGCTTACTTACCAAGTCTTTTGTGATACGGATTCCTACACCGCTTCCCACCATCAGAAGATAAAATACATCTACTAAGTCGGAGAACTTTTCTATATTTGTAAAGGCACAATTATAATTGGACAGAGGATAATTTTCTACGATCTCTGTACCACCCATATACAAGGTTCTTCCTGAGGTAAAAGTCCTTAAGTTAAACAAGTGGTCAAATAATAACTGGGCTTCCTTTATTTCCTCTTCCATATTAATAGTTAGGCCCATTTTCTTTTTATACTGAATTCCTAGATTTATATTATATTCTGTTGTCCTTAGAACCGTTTCAAACCAAGTCTCACGTCTTTTTTTATCCTCCAAATATCTAGAATAGGTTCTAAGATATACAAACTCGCCGATATGGCTTAAGGGTGTTTTTGCATTTCTATATGTACTTAAAAATGCTTCAGATAGTAAACCTTTCATTTCTTCCTCCAATCCTATATATCCAACAATACTAATATTTTAACCCATTATTAAAAAATTACCCTGGATCTTACTTCGAGCACAATATGTTGTGTTCATTATTATACATAACTACTATATGTGTGTCAACGACTAATTGAGAATAATTATCAACTCTCAGCCATAAGACCTAATTATTATAGCGTAAAATTACTTTAAGTTAAAAGCAAAGAAATAAATATAGAGAATATCACTTTGTGTTATCATTAAGTTGACAAGACCAAACAACAAACAAAGGAGGATATTCTCTATGAATAATAGTATACAACATTTTTATGAAAAAGGGTTGGTAGAATTATCAAAAGCTGCAGATATTTTTTATAAGAATCCAGAAAACCTTGATGACTTTATTGATGGAGTTATAAAGCCATTATTAGAATTCGGTATAGAATACGTCACTGAAGTTTTACAGGATGCGGATGAGTGCATAAGAAACAGCAGACAAAGGAGAGTAAGCTGGAATATCAATCGGAAGGAGAAAACACAGCTTCTCACCCGCCTCGGGAACATTATTTATGAGAGAACCCTGTTCCAAAACAAAAAGACAGGGAAAT
>JGI24714J26587_10000085_pt1 | contig 53526 bp, 51 predicted proteins | sample BioPla4DNA2_FD_26587 | JGI IMG/M metagenome (IMG submission 26587)
ATGGTTCTATGGAGGAGCCGCAGGCAATGAAATTAAAGTATTTTTCAAACCGAACCGGCGTGCAGCATGATCCTTGCTCTGCAATTCAAGTTCAGCTTAATATGACACCGGGGGAGAACAAGGTAATATTGTTCCTGCTGGGGCAGGGAGAAAGCCTGGAACATGCAAGACAGCTTGTTAAAACGTATAATTCAATTGAGCAGGCTGAACTTGAATTAAATGAAGTAAAAAGGTTATGGGAAGAAAAGCTGGGTGTTATAGAAGTATTTACCCCTGATAAGTCCATGGATTTTATGCTGAACAGGTGGCTGATCTATCAGACATACGCCTGCCGCATGCTTGCAAGAACAGGCTTTTACCAAGCCGGAGGAGCGTTTGGTTTCAGAGACCAGTTGCAAGATGTAATGGCTTTGGTATATTGTGAGCCTGGAATAATGAGGCAGCAGATTCTCATGGCCGCAGCTCATCAATTCCTGGAGGGCGATGTGCAACACTGGTGGCATCCACCCTATAGAGGTGTGCGAACACGCATTACAGACGACTTATTGTTCCTTCCATTTGTTACAGCGGATTATATTGAGAAAACAGGTGACTGGAGCATACTGGACGAAGTGGTAAGCTTTCTTGAAGAGAAACCTTTGAATCCCGATGAACATGACAGGTATTCAATTCCGAAAGTAACTGAAGATAAGACTAGCATCTATGACCATTGCATACGTGCTATTGAAAGGGCTATGAGATTCGGAAACCATGGACTGCCGTTGATGGGCGGGGGAGACTGGAACGATGGCATGGATAAGGTTGGTACTAAGGGTAAAGGTGAAAGTGTATGGCTGGGATGGTTTCTATATGCAGTTTTGAATCGCTTTATACCTGTTTGCGAAGCCAAAGATGATATGGAAAGGGTGAAACGCTATAAAACTTCTGCAGATGAATTACTNCATTCTATTGAACAACATGCATGGGATGGNGGATGGTACCGCCGTGCCTACTTTGATGACGGCACACCTCTTGGTTCGGAAGAAAACGAAGAATGCCGGATAGATTCCATATCCCAGTCTTGGGCTGTCATATCCGGTGGAGGCAGATCAGAGAGAGTAAAGGCTGCAATGCGTGCTGTAAATCACTATCTGGTAGATGAAGAGGCCGGATTAATCAAGCTGCTTTCTCCTCCTTTTGATAAGTCTGAACTGGAGCCGGGTTACATAAAAGGATATCTTCCCGGAGTAAGGGAGAACGGGGGACAGTATACGCATGCTGCTGTCTGGACGATAATGGCTTTTGCGCGATTGGGCGAAGGAAATCAGGCTCATAAACTATATCATTTGATAAATCCTGTCAATCACACTAAGTCCTATTTGGATGTAACAACTTATAAAGGGGAACCTTATGTGATGGCGGCTGATGTCTATACAGTACAGCCTCACATCGGCCGCAGCGGATGGACATGGTATACCGGTTCTGCCGGCTGGATGTATCAGGTTGGCCTGGGTGAAATCCTTGGATTTAAGAAAAAAGGAAGCAAACTTATAATCGATCCCTGTATTCCGGAGGATTGGCCTGGATTTCAAATAATATATAAGTCAGGAGATACTCAGTATAATATTGAAGTCAAGAATCCTCAAAAAGTGCAGCACGGTGTAAAAAGCATAACCTTGGACGGACAATTGTTAAATGAATTATTTGTACCTTTAATAGATGATGGAAAACTACATCACATAGTAGTTACAATGGGAACCGGGCAATAATGCTCGGTTTTTTCTTGATTTTGCATGAGAATAAAGCGGGAAGGATAAACATAGTTTTAATCAGGAATCAGAAATGGGGGGATTACAAGTGAGGTATATTTATATTTCCAGGAAGTGGCTTATAGTATTGTGGATAATACTGGGCATAATATTATTTTTATTTTTCCGCGCCGGTATGGAAAATGCCGATATGACGGCTGCATTTTCTACTCCTGTTGCAAAAAANGTAATAGTAATAGATCCAGGTCATGGGGGATTTGATTCAGGTGCAGTAAGCCCCTCTGGCATCAGAGAAGATGAGCTAAACTTAAAAGTGGCTTTAAAGCTTAAGCACTATCTTGCAGGACATAAAGCAAATGTTATTCTGACAAGAGAAACTAACGACAGTTTAGCTTCAAGCAAATCGGAAGATATGCGCAAACGGGTTGAGATAATAAGAAAAAGCAATCCGGACATAGTAATCAGCATACATATGAATAAATTTTCTCAAAGCAAATATTTTGGCGCACAAACTTTCTACATGGCTGGAAGCGAGGAGGGCAAGAGACTGGCTCATTGTATACAAAACAAGCTGCTGGAAAATCTGATAGAGGGAAATCGGAGGCAAATCAAGGCAGCTAAAAATCTGCTGATTCTGAAGGCAGATAAGGCACCATCTGTAATTGTAGAGTGTGGCTTTCTTTCAAATCCTGAAGAGGAGTCACTCCTGATAACCGATGAATATCAGGAAAAAATTGCATGGTCCATTTTTTGCGGAATTATAGATTACTTTGCTAATGAAGAAGCTTTGCATTGGGATAGTATTGAAACAACGGAATTTATATAGACTATCAGTTTTATACAGCTCCTTTTCTATTAAAAGACTAAAAAAATGTACAATTTGGATTATAATTTATGAGAGTATGATATAATTTTATTAAGTAGGACAGGCCTCTATAATGCAACCTATCCAAAGGCAACGAAAAATGACAAAAAATTCGGAAATATGTAAGTGATGTCTTTTTACTGCCTGGCATTTGTTATATAATGTATATATTCAACTAGCTAAGAGGGGCGTGTTAGCATGTGGGATGGGCTCTCCAGATTAATTTCTTATATTGATCCTTATATTCAATTTCCCTGGGTCATCCGGCATGTTATTGATATTTCAATAGTTGCATTTGTTCTTTATAAGCTTTTGCTGCTAATTCGCGAAACCCGTGCGGAGCAGGTACTTAAAGGCTTGGCTATACTGCTTTTTGCAACAAAGCTCAGTGAAGTTCTGCAGTTTAATACTATTTATTGGATACTTAAAAACACCGCTACGGTTGGCGTAATTGCTTTACTCATTGTATTTCAGCCTGAACTGCGCAGAGCGTTGGAACAAATAGGCCGGGGTCAGCTTTTCGACAGACTTTTTCTGCGGGATGATATGGATCCTTCCATACTAATAAATGAAGTGGTGCGATCAGTGCAGAATTTGGCCAGGATGAAGGTAGGAGCTTTAATTGTAATTGAACGAAAAACAGGAATAAACGAAATTATTGAAACCGGGGTTAAAATTGACGGTGAGCTGTCCAGTGCATTGCTGGAAAACATCTTTGTGGTAAACACGCCTCTGCACGACGGAGCTGTAGTTATACGCGGAGATCGTATTGCTGCAGCAGGATGTTTTCTGCCTCTGACAGAGAACAATAACATCAGCAAACAGCTGGGAACCAGGCATAGAGCCGCCATTGGCATAACCGAGGTATCCGATGCAATAGCCATAGTAGTGTCGGAGGAAACCGGAGTTATTTCCATTGCAGATAATGGCAAACTGACTCGTTATCTGGATGCAAAGGCCTTGAAAGAGATACTAAAGAAGGTATACATCAGGGAAAAGGAACCCCGTTCCTTCATTCCTAAAAAATGGAGGTCTAGGAATGAGCAGTAGATTTTTGACAAGCAATTTATCCTTAAAAATCATATCAGTGATTGCAGCTATCATTCTCTGGTTGTATGCTGTAAGTGAATTAAATCCAGAAACGACAAAAACCATAAATGATATCCCTGTGGAAATCATAAATATGGATGCTTTAAATGAAAAGAACCTGACTTTGGCTGAGGACCCTGCAAGCAGTATTTCTATACGTATCCGAGGTTTGGTAAATGACATAAGAAAAGTCAACACTTCAAATATAAAAGCTATTTTGGATTTAGGCGAAATAGATTGGACAGGCACCAACACGGTGCCGCTTAATGTGGAGGGGTTGCTCCCTCGGGAAGTAAAGCTTGATAAGATTCCTGAAATTCCGGTAACAATTAACAGAATCACAAGTAAATTAGTACCGGTTGTTGTAGAGTTAACCGGTAAAAGTGAGGACGGCTACTATGTACATGAGCCTATAGTGGAACCCCGCCAAATAACCATATATGGTGCAGAATCATTAGTAGACAGCGTTGTTCAGGGTGTGGTTCATATAAATCTTGATAAAGATGTAAGCACAATTGAACAATCCCTTATGATTAAGCTGGTAGATGGAGAGGGGAACATAATAGAATCAAAATATCTTAATATGAAACAAAGCTCTGCATTGGTAACAATACCCATTTACCCGCTTAAAACAGTGGATGTGAGGGCCAATATAATAGGTGAGCCGGCTGAAGGCTTTGTAATAGATAAAATATCTGTTAATCCGCCCCAGGTATCAGTTAATGGTTTTGCCAGCATTATTGAAAGACTGTCTTACCTGACAACAGAAGCAATAGACATACAAGGCGCTGTAGGCAATATTGAGAAAAAGGTTGACATTGTACTGGATAACGGGATTTATCTTGTACCAGGGCAGCCTTCCAGTGTAAATATAATCGTTAATATCAGCGAGACTACAATTGAAACAACTCTGACATTGGATCAGGTGGAATTACAAAATGTTCCGGAAGGTTATGAGGCTGAATTAGACAATCCTCCCATAACTGTCCAGTTAAGAGGGCCATATACAAAAGTTAATACGCTTAATCCTCAAAACTTATCCCCTGCAGTTGACCTGTCTGAACTTATCACGGAAGATGGAGTTTTAGAGCCGGGTCAATATGAATTGCCTCTAAAAATTAATGTGCCTGATCAGATAGAGCTTGTTCAAATATCCCATGAAAGAGTTAAAGTAAATGTCAGCTCTGTTGATTCTTCCATTAATACAGGCGAACTAGCTGAATAAGATTTTGGACAATACTCCTTTTGTAAAATAATTCAGCCTCTGCATCCAGAGGCTGAATATAGTTTAAATTCACTTGTCGGCTTTTTCAAACTATGCTATACTTCATATTGTTAAGCGTCTGTAGCTCAGTGGATAGAGCGTTCGACTCCGACTCGAAAGGTCGCAGGTTCGACTCCTGTCAGACGCACCAGAACCCTGCAGTATTAATGCATGCAGGGTTTTTTATTTTTTCTATTAGTATTCTCCGGCAACTTTCCCACAGAATATATTAAATTTAATTAAATATTTGTTTATAATTCTTGTATGTGTATTTAATAGGAAAGGATTTGTAGTATAATATTTAATAATCTCTTAGAGACAGCATAAAAACTGGATTTCAGGATAAGCGAGGTAATTTGGTGTACGACAAACAGTATGAAATATTGGCCTTGACATTACGTTATTGGTTTTTACTGCTGATATTATACATTTTTGCAAAATGTGTTGTAAGAACACTGAAGGATGTATTTTCAGATTCACCTTCGGAACGTTCTACAGGCAATATACCTTTTGTTTTAGCATTATTCTCCCTTTCTTCCTTTGGCCTGCTGGCCATGCAGGATTCTCAGAACTTTAACAAAGAAACTGCACTTTTAGGGATCATTATATCAGCCGGAGTATTATTTCAGTTTTATTTGATATATTTTCTGTTTCCGGGAATTGATGAAATATTGCTGTTGATGGTAAACACCCTTTCGATTGTGGGTTTTGTTATGCTTCAAAGATTAACCCCGGAATTGGCTTTACGACAGGTAGAATGGTTTGCAGCAGGTTGTATAATTCTGATGATTATTCTCCTGTTCTTTCCCCGTGTTAAAGGCTTGAAAATTATTTCTTATCCTATGATGGCATTAGGTCCGCTGATATTATTCCTGGTAGCCTTCATAGGTGAAGAGTCGGGAGGGGCTACAAGCCGTCTGCCAGTTGGGCAATTTTTCATACAGCCTGCTGAACTGGTGAAAGTAATCTATGTATTGGTGCTGGCTGATTCATTGAAGAATGAGAAAACGATACGTGAAAAAGGTCTGCTTTTTTTATTTGTAGCTGCGTCTGTTTTGGGAGTTGTATTGCAAAAAGATTTAGGCGGCGCTTTGCATTATTTTCTGGTTTTCTTGTTTGTTTATCAGATCAGTACAAACGACTGGATTCTGACCGGGTTTGCTTCAGGGGCTGGTGTTTTGGCNTCTATAATAGCCTATAAAATTTTTCCTCATGTGCGTATCAGGGTGGAAGCATGGAAAAATCCATGGTCCGACATAGAGGGACGGGGCTGGCAGGTAGCTCAATCGCTTATGGCCATGGGCAGCGGCGGTTTGGTCGGCTTGGGTCTTGGCCTGGGCAGTCCTTATATTATACCGGCTTCCCGGACAGATTTTATTTTTGCAGCAATATGCGAAGAATTTGGTATTCTGGTCGGAGGTATGGTAATTGGCTTTTATGCTCTGATTATTATTCGAAGCATGCACAAGGCAAGTATGGCACATAACCCTGAGGATATGCTGCTGGCATGCGGAAGCGCCGTATCATTAGCCGTCCAGGCTTTTATTATAATAGGCGGTGTGGTGAAAATGATCCCGCTCACAGGGATAACTCTGCCTTTTGTAAGCTATGGAGGCAGCTCAATGGTAGCCAGTTTTGCCCTGTTAGGGTTGATTCAAAGTGTATCAATAAAGAATTACAGGCATGCCATAGAGATGGAGAACCAGGCAGACAGCGAAGAATATAGCAGGGAAGATGAAGATATTGAAGTAACACTGGATGAAGAAGAATTCTACATGGAAGGGGCAGAGGAATGAAGCATCTGAAGCGCAATATACGCGGTGCATCAATGGTTTTGCTGAGCCTCTTCATGCTGTTGACAGCATATTTCTATTATAATTTATTTTTATACAGCGACAGGTGGTTTTCTAATCCAAATAANGCCAGGGTCAGAGTGGATATGGATAACCCCCATATTATACCCGGCAGCATTATGGACCGAAATCAGACCGTACTTGTGGAAACTAAGTCTTTTGCTGAAAAAAACGGTTCCATAACTTATTACCGCCATTACAATAAGGATAGTAAATATGCGGCTCATGTAATCGGATCCAGGCAATACGGCATAGGAGCGGAAGTGCTTTATATAAAGTATTTATTAGGGTATGACAACAATCTTTTTGAACGTATTTACCAAAAGGCTTTTTTGGATCAGGAACAAGGCAACAATGTTATTCTTACTATTGACATGCAATTACAAAAATATATAGTTGACGCCATGGGCAATGAAAAAGGCAGTGTAGTACTTATGCATCCTCAAACCGGAGAGATACTGGCCATGGCCAGCCAGCCGACATTTGACCCTTCCATAATTCATGAAGAACCAGCTGAAGGGAGTCTGTTGAACAAGGCGGCACAAGGGCTTTATCCTCCCGGCTCCATTATGAAAGTTATTACTGCCGCTGCTGCTTTGGAAAATATAGAAGGAATAAGCGCCTATAGTATAAATTGCAAAGGTGTAACCGAAGTTGACGGTGTAGTGATTTCCTGTTATGGCGGTGAAGCTCACGGGAATGTGGACTTCACTCGTGCTATGGAAGTTTCATGTAATGCATATTTTGCTGAAATTGTTCAGAAAATAGGCTGGAAGCAGTTTAAGAAGACTGCAGAGGCATTTGGCTTCAACAAGGATTATATATTCCCGGATATCAAAACAACCAAAAGCCATCTGCCTGTAAGCCGCAATACCGAAAAAGAAGAATTATTGTGGTCTGCTGTAGGCCAGGGTAAAGTGCTTGCCAGTCCGCTGCACATGGCTCTGGTAGCCTCTTCCATCGCAAATGGCGGAACAATGCTTGAGCCAAAATTGATTTATGGCATTCAGTCCAGAACCGGAAAAATACATCTCCAGCAAAGCAGGAAGATAGCTGAGCCTATTTCTTCCGAGGCTGCTGAAATATTGACAAACACATTGATCGGAGTTGTGGAAAACGGCACCGGCCGTCAGGCGCGGTCTGTTGGCATGCTGATTGCTGGAAAAACAGGAACGGCAGAGGTCGGAGCAGATAAAAAACCCCATGCCTGGTTTATAGGCTTTGCACCGGCTGATAATCCTACATTGGCTATAGCAGTAATTTTGGAAAACTCAGGAACCGGAGGCAGCAAGGCTGCGCCCTTGGCTGCCAGGATACTGAGAGAAGCGTCAAAACTGGGTTATTAAATTATTTATACGGAAGAGAAGCTGAAAAGCTTCTCTTTTATACTAATTGCTAAAGTGAGCAAGTTTATATAAAATAGGTTTGAACGGAAAATGTTAAGAAGTCAGACTGAGAGGTGTATAATTTTGAGCACCAATATGGATACAAAGTTGAAAAATCTACCGGATCAGCCCGGTGTGTATATAATGAAAGATAATAAAGGGCGTATTATATATATTGGAAAGGCAGTATCACTGAAAAACCGGGTAAGGCAATACTTTAGATCCACAGGACACACCGGCAAAGTCGGGGCAATGGTAGCAAACGTTGCTGATTTTGAATATATATTAACCGATAGTGAAGTGGAAGCTCTGATTCTTGAATCCAATTTAATTAAAAAACATCGTCCTAAATACAATATTTTATTTAAAGATGACAAACACTATCCATTTATTAAAGTAACTACCGGAGAGGAGTTTCCCCGCATTTTAATGACTCGTCGGATAAAAAAAGATAATAATCGTTATTTTGGTCCATATACCAGTGCTAAAGCAGTCAGGGAGACCATAGAAGTTATAAAGAGGCTTTTTCCTGTACGTACATGCAATAGAAAAATAAAAGAAGGCCAGAAACCGGATAGACCCTGCTTAAACTATTATATAGGCCAGTGCTGGGGCCCTTGCCTGGGAAATATTAAAAAACAGGATTACCAGAGAATGATAGAGGAAGNATGTCGTTTCTTGGAAGGAAAGCAGGAGGATGTGCTGAAAGATCTTCAAAAACAAATGCAGGAAGCAGCCGACAATTTGCAATTTGAAAAAGCAGCTTCTTTACGTGATAAGATTCAGGCAATAGAGAAGATCTTAGAGAATCAGAAGATAATGTCAACTTCCATGGTAGATCAAGATATTCTGGCATTTTACCAGGAAGAAGATAAAACGTCTGTTCAAATTTTCTTTGTCCGCAGCGGCAAGTTAATATCTGCAGAACGTTATATTTTGGATGATACAGCCGATGAAGATTGCAAAGAGATTATAAATTCGTACCTGAAGCAGTTTTACGGTAATTCTGCTTTTATCCCCAAGGAAATTCTAATACNGGAAAATGTAGATGATCGTGAAGCTATTGAACAATGGTTATCCGAAAGGAAAGGCAACAGGGTTTACATCCGGGTTCCCAGAAGAGGAGAAAAGTTCAAATTAGTGCAGATGGCTTTAAAAAATGCAAAGGAATATTTACAAACCTATAACAGTAAGGCAGAACGTGAGTTTGCAAGAACCAGGGGAGCTGCAATGGAACTGCAGCAGGCCTTGAATTTAGCAGTATTTCCTTCCCGTATGGAAGCTTTCGATATCTCTAATATACAAGGAGCCCAGTCCGTAGCTTCCATGGTGGTGTTTGAAAATGGAAAACCCGCCAAAAAAGAGTATAGAAGATTCAGGATTAAGACTGTAGAGGGCCAGGATGATTTTGCCAGCATGGCAGAAATCATTGAAAGACGGTTCAGAAAGGGTTTGGAAGAAAGAAAAAGACTTAACGAAGAAGGCAAAGACTATTCCCAAGGAAAGTTTGCCAAATTTCCGGATTTAATAATAATAGATGGTGGTAAAGGCCAGCTGGGCGCCGCTTTGTCATCTATGAGAAAACTGGGTGTCGATAATATACCGGTTTTTGGTTTGGCAGAAAAGAATGATGAGATTTATTCCAGGGGTGAGAAGGAACCAATCAGGCTGCCCAGCAACTCAAATGCTTTACATCTTTTGCAAAGGATACGGGATGAAGCCCATCGTTTTGCCCTCACTTATCATCGCAGTTTGCGTACCAAAAACAGTTTACATTCCGTTTTGTTGGATATACCCGGCATTGGCCCGAAAAGAATGAAACAATTGTTAAAAGTATTTGGTTCGGTGAGCGGGATTAGAAAAGCAAGNGTTGAACAGCTTGCAAAAGTGGAAGGTATGAATAAAAAGGTTGCAGAAGAGTTGAAACAATACCTGGGTTAATCCTTGATATATATGCTGGACAAATATTGTATTTTGCATATATACTAAATTAATATTGAGGGGGGAAGAACTATGAAAAAATTGTATTTATCCGACACGGATAAGAAAATCTGCGGGGTCTGCGGTGGTATCGCAGAGTATTTTGACATCGATTCTACACTGGTAAGACTGGCCTGGGTAGTTTTATCCTTAATGTCTGTTGGCGGGGGTATAATAGTTTATATAGCCGCTGCTTTAATCGTTCCAAAAAAACCTGTAAGTTCTTAGAAGAGGTGAAACATTGAAGTACAAACTAATAGCTGTTGATCTTGATGACTCACTTTTGGGAAGTGATTTGGAGATAAGCCAGGAGAATAAAAGAGCCCTGTTTACAGCCCGCGAAAAAGGAGTGCTGATTACTGTAGCTACCGGCAGGATGCTGGATTCAGCACTTCCTTACATTAAAGAATTGAATATAGATATTCCCGTTATAACATATCAAGGAGCCTATATAAAAGATACTCAGACTGGGGAAACCTTGGTGCGTAAGCCCGTTCCCAGGGAATTAGCTGCCGGCATATTGGAAGAGTGTAAAAAGCTAAATCTTCATGTCCAATTCTACAATGAGAATAGTTATTTTTTTGAAAAGGATAATGAATTCAGCAGGTTTTATCAAAGAATGACAGGAATTCAGGGAAAAGAAACCGAGAATTTGCTTCAATTGTTAGAAAGGGAAGAACCAATAAAACTGCTGGTGATTGATAATCAGGATAGAATTAGGGAAATGTTTGCCTATTTCAAGGAATTATTTGGCAGGAATCTTCAGATATCCTTTTCCCGACCGGAATATTTGGAATTTACAAATGCAGAAGCCACAAAAGGCAATGCACTGGCTGTTCTCGGGCAAATGCTTGATATTTCCAGAGAAGAGATAATAGCCATAGGCGACAGCCATAATGACATATCCATGATAGAATATGCCGGTTTAGGAATTGCTATGGGCAATGCCATCGACGAGTTGAAACATCATGCTGATTATGTAACCAAAGGGAACGATGAAAATGGTGTTGCTGAGGCTGTTGAGAGGTTTATATTGAAAAAGGAGTGAATTAGCAATGGGCAGTATTTCAATCGAAGATATGTTGCGGGAATTGGACTTAGAAGTAGTGTATAAGGGAAAATCATTATCCATAGATATTGAAACCAGCGACATAAATCGGCCTGGATTACAATTTGCAGGTTTTTTTGATTATTTTGCAGCTGAGCGCGTACAGGTAATTGGCAAGGTGGAAATGACTTATTTGGACAGTATGGACCCTGAAATACGCAGCCAGCGGCTGGATCGATTCTTTGGTTCAGGAATACCCTGCGTCCTGATATCAAGAGATATGGAAGTACCGCCATATCTGATTGAATCAGCCAAAAAATTCGGTTGCCCTATTATTCGGTCAAGAAAAGCAACAACCAATGTCATCCATAGGCTGATTAATTATTTAGATTCGGCCTTAGCTCCAAGAATAACACGGCATGGCGTTTTGGTGGATGTTTATGGCGAAGGGGTGCTGCTGATGGGCGAAAGCGGCATCGGAAAGAGTGAAACTGCGCTGGAATTGATAAAACGCGGCCACAGATTGGTGGCAGATGATGCAGTAGAAATTAAGAAGGTGGCGGAAAATCGCCTGATTGGCGTTGCACCTGAGTTGATAAAACATTATATGGAGATCAGGGGCATTGGCATTATAGATATAAAAGCCATGTATGGCATTGGGGCTGTAATTAATAACAAGGCCATCGACATGGTTATATATCTGGAATTTTGGGATGACAACAAAGAGTATGACAGGCTCGGCTTGACGGAAGAATTCATGGAAATTCTAGGTGTAAAACTGCCTAAGGTGGTTATACCGGTCCGTCCTGGAAGAAATCTGGCGATTATTGTTGAGGTTGCAGTCAGAAATTGGAGACTTAAAAAAATGGGATACAATGCTGCACAGGAACTGGACAGCCGATTGAATTCCTTGATCAATCAGAACTCTGAAGAAAATATTTAAGATATTCTGTCATGTCATGCTTTATATAGATATAAACATAAATTAAGCAAGTGAGTTTATAAGGTTAATGCCTTTCTTAATTTAAGCAGCAAACTGCTGCTCAGTATTTTTTTGACGGGAAAATGATAAAATAAGAAATATTGACGCATGATATATGTTTAAACTACAAAAATATTATATAGGAGTATGTTCTTATGAATCTTGAGAAGGCATATAAGGCATTATCGGAATACTTTCAGCCGGATCAGCTGCTGCAAAATGAGAGTATGAAAAAACATACCTCCTTTCGCATAGGAGGTCCGGCAGATTTAATGATAATACCGTCAGAGATAGAACAGATAAGATTGGCATACAAAGTATTAAGGGATAATAATGTGCCTGTAATGGTGATGGGAAATGGCACAAACCTGTTGGTAAGGGATAAGGGAATCAGAGGTGCTGTAATAAAGATAGCCAATCGCTTTAATCGTGCGGAAGTTAAGGGCGAGACAATTCTTGCCCAGGCGGGAATTCTTCTGTCTGCTTTGTCTAATCTTGCATTGAAACACAGCCTGAAAGGCCTGGAATTTGCCAGCGGAATACCTGGAACGCTAGGAGGCGCTGTTACCATGAATGCCGGAGCATATGGGGGCGAAATGAAAGATGTTATTGAATGGGTATCCGTTATGGATTTGGACGAAGACGGAAGAATAATTACTCTTGGAAGGAATGAGCTGGGCTTAGGATATCGTACAAGCATTATTCAAGAATCTAACATGATTGTTCTTGAAGTATTTATGCAGCTGGAAAAAGGCCGTTATGAGGAATCCAAAGCATTAATCCAGGAGCTGACTAAACGAAGGCAGGAAAAACAGCCCTTAAGCTATCCCAGTGCAGGAAGCGCATTTAAAAGACCTGTGGGCTATTATGCCGGAAAATTAATACAGGATGCCGGACTCAAAGGAATGAGGGTAGGAGATGCTCAAATTTCCGAAAAGCATTCGGGTTTTATAATCAATCTGGGAAATGCTACTGCTTGTGATGTCATTCAACTGATTGAAAAAGCAAAGACAAGGGTAAAAGAGCATACTGGGGTAGAGCTGATTCCTGAAGTTAGAATAATTGGTGAAGACTAATCTTCATTCAGGAGGACTCGTTTTGTACAAACTTATTGCTGATTACCACACTCATACTATTTACAGCCACGGAGAGGGTACTATACTTGAAAATGTGGAAGCGGCAAGNAAAAAAGGGTTGAAGAAGATTGCTATTGCCGATCATGGTTTTAATCACATAGGAATTGGTATGAAAATCTCAGATATAGTCAGAATCAGAAAAGAGATTAAAAAGATTAACGAAACTTTTACTGATATAGAAGTGTTATTGGGTATCGAGGCTAATTTGATAAGCTTGACCGGTGAAATTGATATTCCTGAAAAAATTCTTTCCGAGTTTGACATTATACTTATGGGCTTTCACAAGGCAGTTAAACCAGCTTCGTTAAGGGATGCGTGGAACCTATTTATAAAAAATGGCTTGGACAAGCTGGGGCTGGTAAACAGTGAAACCATGAGACAGATAAATACAATGGCTTTGATCCGTGCTATTGAGAAATATCCTATTAAAATCCTGACTCATCCAGGGGCTAAAATAGATATAGATACCAGGATGCTGGCGAAAAAAGCAGCTGAGTTAGGCGTGGCTTTGGAAATCAACGCCAGCCATGGATTTATGACAGAAGAATATGTTAGAATAGCCCTGGAGGAAGGGGCTGTGTTTGCAATAAACAGCGATGCCCATTCACCAGATCAGGTTGGAGATTTTCAAAGAGGATTACAGATTGCAAAAAATGCCGGAGTGCCTCCGAGCAGAATTATCAATACAGAAGCAGCTGCTGGGCTGCATTAATCTGAGGAGCGGTTATACGATGCGCTTTATTATAGTTACTGGTCTGTCCGGAGCAGGAAAAACACTTGCAATTCGTTGCCTGGAAGACCTGGGTTTTTTCTGCATAGACAACCTGCCGCCTAAACTTATGCCTAAGTTTGCTGAACTGTGTTATCAAACCGATGGAAAAATAGACAAGATTGCCGTAGTAGTCGATATACGCGGCGGCGGTTTTTTTGATGATTTGTTTGAATGTTTGCAAATTATGCGGGATTCAGGCTACACATACGAGATTCTATATCTTGAAGCCTCGGATGAGGTATTGGTAAGAAGGTATAAGGAAACCCGGAGAATTCATCCTTTGGTTAAGGGCGGGGAAGGAAGGATTATCGAAGGAATACGCATGGAAAGACAAAGGCTGGAGCAAATACGTAAGACTGCAACCAATATAATTGACACAAGCAACCTTCAGCCTAAGCAGCTAAAGGATATTATCGGCAAACTGGTTTCCGAAGAAGGAAGTCAGCCAAAACTAATAATTTCAGTAATATCATTTGGATTTAAGCACGGAATACTGTTGGATGCTGATATCGTATTTGATGTTAGATTTCTGCCTAATCCCTTTTATATAGAGGAGTTAAAAGATCATACCGGCAAAGAACCGGTTGTAAAAGAGTATCTTTTTATGTTTCCAGAAACTCAAATATTCTTATCTAAGCTGGAGGACATGCTGGAGTTCCTGATTCCATATTATATCAGAGAAGGGAAAAGCCAGTTGGTGATCGGAATAGGGTGTACAGGCGGCATTCATCGCTCGGTCACTATAGCTGATGCTGCAGCTGAGATACTTCGTAAGCGGGGCTATCATGTGATACAGGAGCATCGCGATATCAAGGAAGTGTGATGGCCAAGTGATAAATGGGGGTGACGCTTTGTCCTTTTCATCTAAGGCTAAGAATGAAATTTGCAGAATTGAGCTAAGAAAATCATGTTGTAAATTGGCAGAATTAACTGCCCTTATTCAATCCAGTGGAATAATCCAGATTACTGGAAAAAGCAGAGTGCGTTTGAAGGTCAGCACTGAAAATGCTTCCATAGCACGCCGGATTTTTATGCTGATCAAGGATTTGTATCAGATATCCCCTGAAGTTTTAGTGAGGAAAAATCGCAGGCTTCGAAAAAACAACAGTTACATGCTGCTTGTAACCGATCCTGATGACGCACTAAATATACTGGAGAGTACGCATATTCTGACGTATGATAAAGAAGGAAAGATAAGGGTAAATCTGGGAAGCATCAATCAGGGGATTGTTCAGAGAAAATGCTGCAAAAAAGCATATTTGAGAGGTGCTTTTTTAGGCGGAGGTTCGGTCAGTGATCCGGAAAAAGCATACCATTTGGAATTCATAGCCAACAACAAACAATATGCAGATAGTTTATGCCGGCTTATCAGGGAGTTTGACCTGCATGCAAAAACCATTCCGCGGAAAAATGTATATGTTGTTTACCTTAAAGAAGGAGAACATATAGTCAATCTTCTCAGCTTAATAGGTGCTCATACTGCTCTGCTTAATTTTGAAAACATACGTATTTATAAGGATATAAGAAATAATATAAACCGAATAGTCAATTGTGAAACTGCCAACTTAAGCAAAACTATTAATGCAGCTGTACGGCAAATTGAAAATATAGAATACATTAGGGATAATATAGGTTTCAGCAAGCTGGCTCCCCCATTAAGACAGGTGGCAGAATTAAGACTTGTGCATCCAGATGCAAGCTTAAGGGAGCTGGGAGAAATGTTGACTCCTAAAGTAGGCAAGTCGGGTGTGAATCATCGCCTGAGAAAATTGGATAAAATAGCTGAGGATCATCGAAACAGCCGAAAACTCTAAGGAAAAGTTGAAGCATCCAATGAAAAAAATGGTAGAAAACCGAAGATGCTTATGTTATATTAAGATATAAACCAGTGATATGTTATAAGTATTTGGAGGGCGGTTTTGTGAATAAAGATTTTCAGGAAACCATGAAATTCAGGTTGGAAAAGGAACCTTCAATAACTCCTAAAGAGATATTTGAGAAGGTATACCTGGCATTAAAGGAAAAAGGATATGATCCTATTAACCAATTAGTTGGCTATTTCATCTCCGGAGATCCAACATACATTACCAGCCATAATAATGCCAGGGCGCTGATAAGGCGATTGGAGCGAGATGAGCTGCTTGAGGAATTGGTTAGGTTTTATTTGGAAAACAATGATTTAGGGTAATTAAACATGGAATTATACGNACTTGGAAATACAGGCATAAGAGTTTCACCTATATGTTTTGGATCACTTACAATCGGCCCTCTTCAAAGAAATTTACCTTTGAAAGAAGGTTACCAGGTATTAAGGCGAGCCATAGATTTAGGGGTAAATTTCATTGACACAGCTGATTTATATCAAACTTATCCCTATATCAGGGAAGTACTAAAGGACAAGCCTGATCTGGTTGTTTCCACCAAGTCTTACGCCTATGATAATAAAACAGCTGAAGAATCATTAATCAGGGCGTTAAGAGGAACAGGGAGAGATTATATCGATATATTCTTACTCCACGAACAGGAAGGCCCCCTCACTTTGAAAGGACATGAGGAGGCTCTTAACTTTTTTATACGGCAAAAAGAGAAGGGGATAATCAGAGCAGTAGGTATCTCCACCCATCATATAGCAGCTGTTACAGCCTCAGCAGATATGGAATGCATTGATGTTATCCATCCTATACTTAATTTTCAAGGTTTGGGAATCGTTGACGGCGGCCGTGAACAAATGGAGCAAGCAGTTTATAATGCATGGCAGGCAGGAAAAGGCATTTATCTTATGAAATGCCTAGGAGGCGGTCACCTGCTGAAACATTATGAAGAGGCGATGAACTATATAAAAGGTTTTCCATATAAGCATTCAGTTGCAATGGGAATGCAGCGTGTTGAAGAAGTTGAAGCCAATGTTGAATTTTATGTAAGGGGAACTATTAACAAAACATTAAAGAGCAAGTTAAATCAATATAAGAGGGAGCTTATAATCGAGTCTTATTGTCAGGGCTGCGGCCGATGCATAAACAGATGCCCCCAAAAAGCCTTGTTTTTACACAATAAAAAGGCATATGTGAACAAAAATAAATGTGTTCTGTGTGGTTATTGCGGAGCAGAATGCAAGGAATTGGCAATAAAAATTATATAGTAAAAACCTGCTTAAGGGAGGAAAACAGTATTTGAGAATTTTATCCATGGATGTAGGCGATAAGAGAATCGGAATGGCAATCAGCGATGCTCTGGGATGGACTGCTCAGGGAATTGATACCCTGGTAAGGCGTGACAATAAGCATGACTTTGAATATATTCAGGAAATACTGGACCGGTACCAGCCTGAAAAGATTGTTATCGGGCTTCCTAAGAACATGAACGGCAGCATAGGGCCTCAAGGAGAAAAAGTAAAAGCTTTTGCTGACATACTTAAAGATTACTATAATGGTGAAATTGTGTTCTGGGATGAACGCCTTACAACAGTGTCAGCCCATAAAGTATTGATTGAAGCTGATATGAGCAGGAAAAAGCGAAAGCAGAAGGTTGATCAGATGGCAGCTGTATTTATTCTGCAATCCTATTTGGATTACATTAACCAAAAATAAGGAGGACTATTAAAATGGATCAGAACATGAACATCATTGAACTGATTGACGAGAATAACCAGGTTGTTTCTTTTGAACATATAATGACTTTAGACTATAAGGATAAAGAATATATAGTACTTGCACCAATTGACCAGGAATCTGATCCGGATGAAAACGAAATTGTAATACTTCGAGTAGAACAGGATGAAAACGGAGATGATTATTACACCGGAATTGAAGATAAGTCAGAACTGGAAGAAATTTTTGCTGCAGTAAATGAAGTATACGAGCATGGATTTAATTAAGTATTGATTCCATAAAATAGGTGTGTTATACTACTAAACGGAATTACACACCTTGTTTGTTTCTCGGGTGCCTGTTGTTAAAAACAGGGTATTCGAAACAAGGGAGGTAAAACTCGAGGAGGTGAAAGATATGGCTGTTGTAACAATGAAGCAGCTGCTGGAAGCAGGCGTGCATTTTGGGCATCAGACCCGCAGATGGAATCCTAAAATGGCTCCTTACATCTTTACGGATCGTAACGGCATATACATCATTGATTTACAGAAAACCGTAAAGAAAATGGAGGAGGCCTATAATTTCGTCCGCGATCTGTCCGCAGCCAACGAAAGTATCTTAATGATAGGCACTAAAAAGCAAGCGCAGGAATCTATTGAAGCTGAAGCAAAACGCTGCGGTGCTTATTATGTTACTCATCGTTGGCTTGGAGGCATGCTTACCAATTTCAAAACCATCCGCCAGCGCATAGATCGCTTGAATGAGCTGGAGGAAATGGAAACAAGTGGTGCCTTTGATGTGCTGCCCAAGAAAGAAGTAATCAAACTTCGGCTGGAAAAAGAGAAGCTGGAAAAAAACTTGGGCGGAATTCGTGAAATGAAAAAGCTTCCAGGTGCTATTTTTGTGGTCGATCCCAGAAAGGAACGCATTGCTATTGCAGAAGCCAGGAAGCTGGGTATTCCGATAATTGCCATTGTGGATACCAATTGCGATCCTGATGAGGTTGATTATGTTATCCCCGGCAATGACGATGCAATACGTGCAATCAAATTGTTTGCATCAAAAATCGCTGATGCAGTTCTGGAAGGCCGTCAAGGCGAACAGATCAGTGAAGAATAATTGGAGTAATAAAAGGGGGGAAGAACAGGGGAGGCAACACTCCTATTCTTCCCTTTTTATGATTAATTAGAAAAGAGACAGAGTCATTGTTTTTATGTAGAAAAGGAGGAATAAGTTCATGATCTCTGCATCCATGGTAAAAGAATTAAGACAAATGACCGGTGCCGGCATGATGGATTGCAAACGAGCATTGCAGGAAACTAACGGTGATATGGATAAAGCAGTGGAGCTTTTAAGAGAAAAAGGTCTTGCTGCAGCTGCAAAAAAGGCTGGAAGAATTGCAGCAGAGGGAATTGTAGATTCCTATATTCATATGGGCGGCAAGATTGGTGTGCTGGTTGAAGTCAATTGTGAAACGGATTTCGTAGCAAAAACAGATGAATTCAAGGCCTTTGTCAGGGATATAGCAATGCATATTGCAGCTGCAAATCCTCAATATTTGTCAAAGGAAGATGTTCCGGAAGATGTGATAGCTAAAGAGAAAGAAATTCTGAAAGCACAGGCTTTAAATGAAGGAAAGCCGGAGAAAATTGCAGAAAAGATTGTTGAAGGCCGGATAGAGAAATACTTTAAGGAAGTATGCCTGCTTGAACAACCATTCGTTAAGGATCCGGATAAAAGCATTCAGGATTATGTGAATGAGCAGATAGCCACCATAGGTGAAAAAATCAGCATTCGACGTTTTGTTCGCTATCAGATGGGCGAAGGCTTAGAAAAGAGACAGGATAATTTTGCAGAAGAAGTTATGAGTCAGATGAAGGGTTAAAAAAATAAAGGGGAACACTTTTTGTGTTTCTCTTTTTTTGAAAAGAAGGAGATCTCAATATGTGCGTAGAAAATAACAACAAACCACTATACAATAGAGTTATACTGAAGTTAAGCGGTGAAGCTTTGGCTGGGAAAAAAGGTCATGGATTTGATTATGATATCCTGAATCAAATTGCTGATGATATAATTGAAATTAGTAATCTGAATGTACAGGTTGCCATTGTAGTAGGCGGAGGAAATATTTGGAGAGGGCGAAGCGGTGTCGGCATGGANCGTAGTACTGCTGATTATATGGGCATGCTGGCCACAGTAATTAACGCTCTTGCACTCCAGGATGCTTTGGAAAACAAAGGAATGCAGACCAGGGTGCAGACCGCTATTGAGATGCGGCAGATTGCTGAACCGTACATTCGCAGAAGAGCTATCCGCCATCTGGAAAAAGGCCGAATAGTTATATTTGCCGGAGGAACCGGAAATCCATTCTTTTCAACAGATACTACAGCTGCTCTTCGGGCTGCCGAAATAGAGGCGGAAATCATTCTGCTTGCAAAAAACATAGATGCAGTTTATGATGATGATCCAAAGAAAAATCCCGAGGCCAAGAAGCTGGATAAGATCAGCTACATCGAAGTAATAAATAAGGGTCTGGGTGTTATGGATACAACTGCTATTACATTATGTATGGAAAACAGGATTCCTATACAAGTATTTGGCTTGGAGAAACGTAACAATATCAAAGCGGCTGTACTTGGGAAAAGTATTGGAACGATCATAAAGGAGGAATGAACCATGAATGAAGTGTTCAAAGAAGCAAGAACAAAAATGGGAAAGACATTGCAAGTTCTGAAATCAGATCTTGCCAGCATTCGTGCCGGCCGGGCAAATCCCCATATTCTTGACAAAATAATGGTGGATTATTACGGCACACCTACCCCTGTCAACCAGGTAGGCAACATATCCTCGCCTGAGCCCAGGCTATTGGTAATTTCTCCTTGGGAGCCCAGTATGATCCCGGTAATAGAAAAAGAAATCATGAAATCTGATATCGGCATTACTCCTACCAATGACGGCAAGGTTATCAGGCTTGTGTTTCCTGAGCTGACAGAAGAAAGAAGAAAAGAATTAGTTAAACTGGTTAACAAATATGGAGAGGAATCTAAGATAGCTATCCGTTCTATCAGACGGGACGCTAATGATACATTGAAAAAAATGAGAAAAGCAAATGAAATAACNGAAGATGAACAAAGAATCGGCGAGAATGAAATACAATCCATAACTGATGAACACATCAAGCAAATAGATGAGATAGTAAAAGAAAAGGAAAAGGAGATTATGGAGTTCTGATGCCGAAGAACTTTATAGGTATGATTCCGGATGAAGCTTTAAAAATAATACAAACTAATTACCCGAGTGTATCATGCAGTATACGCACTTATTTACCTCCCAAGTATAAAATGGATAGGAACTCCAATGTTACTTTCCGCATTGTAAGGCAGAAACAAACAGGAGATAATCAGCTTGAATTTATTATTTCTCCATTTATACATAATGAATGAGAAAAGCAGCGTTCAGGCTGCTTTTTCAAATAATATGAAACATGCTCTTTTAAACTTTTTTAAGGACGTGTGTTATGAGCTGGAAGAAATTCTTCAATTTCAAAAAAGAAAAAACAGAAGCGGAGCTTCTAAAAGCAGTAACTGCAAGGCCGATTCCTGAGCACATAGCTATTATTATGGATGGGAACGGGCGTTGGGCAACTGCACGCAACCTGCCCAGAACTGCCGGCCACAGGCAGGGAGTTGAGGTTCTGCGCGAAATAATTGAAACTGCTGTAAAATTGAAAATAGCTCATCTCACCCTCTATGCATTTTCGACCGAAAACTGGAAAAGGCCGGAATCTGAAGTGAGAGCCCTCATGTCATTAATGGTTGAATTTCTTCAAAAAGAAATCAAAACCCTTCATGAAAACAATATAAGGATAAATATGTTAGGAGAAATACAAGGCCTGCCTTATGATGCCGCTCAAGAAATTAAGAAAAGCATGGAACTGACTAAAAATAATACAGGTCTTCAGGTGAATATTGCCATAAATTATGGCAGCCGTGCTGAAATTATCAGAGCGGTGAAAAAAATTGCCCAGGATATTGCTCAGAACAGGCTATCGCCTGATGAAATAAGCGAAGACCTGTTCACCCAATACCTGGAGACAAAGGGAATTCCAGATCCTGACCTTATGATACGCACTGGGGGAGAATTCAGACTGAGCAATTTTCTTTTATATCAATCTGCATATACGGAACTATTATTTACAGATAAAAGGTTATTATGGCCGGATTTTAGCAGCCGCAAGTTTCTCAAAGCAATTCTTGAATACCAGAACAGGGTGCGCAGATTTGGAGGAATTGATGAACAAGAAGGTGTTTAGGTGTTAAATGTGAGAGTATTATCAGCGGTAATAGCGATTATAGCCTTAATATTGATTTTCTGGATTGGCGGTTTCTTAATTGATTTAGTTTTGATAATAATAGCATTGATTGGAACCAGAGAAGTATATAATGCATTTGTGAATAGAGGAATGCATCCGAGCAAGTTGGCAGGATATACAGCTGTAATATTGTTTTATGTGCAGAATCTTTTGGCTAATGGCAAATATGATTTCTTATATATCCTAATTGCTACACTGCTTATTCTGTCAATGAGTATTTGGAAATCACCAGCAGATTTTGCAAATGTAGCGGTTACTATGCTGGGTATATTTTATCCGGGTATTCTTCTTGGTGTGGTTCAACTTATGAAAGAAGCCGCTATAGTGCATCCTTATTATTTAATATACTTATCTCTTACCGCAGCTTATGCCACAGATACTTTTGCTTTCTTTGTTGGAAGCGCCCTGGGAAAGAAAAAGCTATGCCCTGATATCAGCCCAAATAAGACCGTTGAAGGCAGCATTGGCGGGCTGGCAGGCGGAATATTTGCGGTTATATTGCTTGGAATCGCGTTAAATTGGGTATACAATATAAATGTAAACTTGATTCATTATGCATTTATTGGATTGTTAGGAGGGATCTTCTCGCAACTAGGAGATTTGACAGCATCATCAATTAAGCGTTATTGTGATATAAAGGATTTTGGCAGGATAATACCTGGACATGGCGGCATAATGGATAGAATTGACAGCTTGCTGTTTGTGCTGCCTGTCGTATATCTATATTCCCAGCTGTTCTTGAGTTGACAGAAAGGTGAGTATTATTGAAAAAAATTGCTATACTGGGTTCAACCGGCTCTATTGGAACACAGGCTCTTGAGATTTTGAGCCGTTATCCTCAATATGAGTTTATAGCATTGTCGGCAAACAATAACATTGATATATTAGAAAAGCAGGCATTAAAATACCGGCCCGCAAAAGTCGCTGTGGTAAATCAGCAAAAAGCAGATGTTTTAAGGCAAAGGCTGCCGGATGAAATATCGGTGATGTCTGGCAAAGAATCTCTGGCGGAATTAGCTGCTTTGCCAGAAATAGATATAGTATTGGTATCAGTAGTTGGAATATCCGGGCTGGAAGCAACTTTGGCAGCACTGAAAGCAGGAAAAGTCGTAGCTTTGGCTAACAAGGAGACTTTGGTTGCAGGCGGAGCAATAGTGATGGATGCAGCAAAGCGATATGGCGGAAAAATTTTGCCGGTAGACAGTGAACATTCTGCTATTTTTCAATGTTTGCAGGGCACCGAAGAAAAAAGTGAAATAAAAAAAATATTTTTAACTGCATCCGGAGGCCCCTTCCGAGGCTATACGTTAAATGAACTTGAAAAGGTAACTTTAGAGGATGCATTGAAGCATCCTCGTTGGGATATGGGCAGAAAGGTCACCATAGACAGTGCAACCCTTATGAATAAGGGCCTGGAAATTGTAGAGGCTAAATGGCTTTTTGATCTGGAATTGAATCAGATAGAAGTGCTGATACATCCTCAAAGCATTGTTCATTCTATGGTGCAATTTATTGATAACTCGGTGCTGGCTCAACTGGGAGCAACTGATATGAGGCTTCCCATACTTTATGCCTTCAGCTGGCCCAACAGATTCAAGGCTGATTTGCCGGAACTTGATTTTTTAAAGTTAGGAAGTCTGGATTTTGAAGAACCGGACACTGAAACGTTTCCATGCTTAAATTTGGCTTATGAAGCTTTGCGAATCGGCGGCACCATGCCAGCTGTGCTTAATGCTGCTAATGAAGTAGCTGTTGAAATGTTTCTTAAGGAATCCATACGTTTTATCGATATACCAGCCTTAGTGGAGAAGGCAATGGGGTATCATCGTGCTATATACAATCCGACTCTTGAAGATATACTCCTGGTGGATCAGGAAACCAGAGATCGAATAAAGAAGGATGAAGTCAAATGACAACTATTTTAGTGGCACTGTTGTTTTTCAGCGTTTTTATAATGATACATGAATTGGGTCATTTTTTAGCTGCCAGAGCAGTTGGAATCCATGCAGCGGAATTCTCAATAGGCATGGGTCCCCGGCTTATTAAAATTTCTGGCAAAGAAACTGAATATTCGCTTAGAGCTTTGCCGATTGGAGGATATGTCCGCTTTCTGGGTGAGGATGAATCCAGTAATGACCCCAAAGCCTTTAACAACGCTAAGGTATGGAAGCGGTTTTTGGTAATAGCAGCAGGTCCTGTGATGAATATGCTGCTTGCAGTGCTCCTATTAAGCATTCTGTTTATTTCATTCGGACTTCATGTATCCAATCAGCCTGTAATCGACAGCCTGATCTCAGGCTATCCGGCTGAACAGGCAGGGCTGCAGGAAGGGGACCGGATCGTAGGAATAGGAGATGAAGATCTAAGTGGTTTGGAAGATGCTGAAGCTGTGCTCCGCATACAGGAATTCATAAGTGAAAACGGCCCTAAACCTTTTACTATCACTGTACAACGCGGGAATCAAATTGTCAGTTATGACCTAATCCCTAGTTATAATTCTGAAAATGATATATGGCAGGTCGGTTTTTATTTTAAACCTAATATAAAAAGATTTGGCTTTTTTGAAGCAATTGGCACATCATTTGTTGAAGTATTCCGCATAACAGGACAAATGCTGGTTATGTTAAAAGATCTTATCTTTTCCGGACGGGGATTAGGGGATGTAATGGGCCCGATAGGCATTGTAAGCGAGATAGGCAGAGCTGCTCAAGCAGGAGTTCAGCGCTTATTGCAACTTGGAATTATTATTACTTTAAACCTGAGCATAATGAACTTGATACCTTTTCCGGCTCTGGATGGTGGACGGTTGCTGCTGCTGGCTGTTGAAGGACTTAGAGGAAAACCTATTGACAGGGAAAAAGAAGGATACTTTCACTTGGTAGGATTTGTATTGTTAATGATCTTAATGATTATTGTCACATATAAGGATATACTTAGAATATAACCAAAGATTAGATTCCGCCTGAAGCAGGGGTTGGATGCTGTTGAAAGTTTCCATAATTATTCCGGCTTTTAATGAGAGTAAGAATATTTCACAAGTTCTGGAACCGATTCAAAGTTTACGGGATGATTATGAAATTCTGGTTGTAAATGATGGCTCTGAAGATAATACGTCTGAAGTAGTTCGGTCATTTGACATAAGTATTATCGATTTGACTGAAAACCGAGGTAAAAGCTATGCCATGTGGACAGGCCTGAAACATACCAAAGGGCATATAGTTCTTTTTTTGGATGCGGATTTAATAGGATTAAAGCCTGTCCATATAGAGAATCTGGTTGCGCCTGTAGTTAAAGACATGGCCGATATGACTGTAGGCATCTTTTATTCCGGAAGGAACATAACCGATTTAGCACAGAAACTTATGCCTTTTTTATCAGGTCAGCGCTGTGTTAAAAGGGAAATTCTAGATAAGCTGGATAGTAAAGAATGGTTTTCCGGTTTTGGCATCGAAGTTGCCCTTACCAGATACGCTAAAGAACATAAATTGAGAATACAGGAAGTTCCTTTGTTCAATGTAACTCATTCTCTTAAGGAAGAAAAGATGGGTCTGACTAAAGGAATGAAAGCGCGTCTTAAAATGTATTGGGAAATAACAAAGGAAATTAAAAAAGTTTGACACAAGCATGTTACTGCATTTAGGGGGATAATGTAATGGCTAAACAGAAGTCTGATGATTCCCTTAAGTCTTGGTTTGATATAATTTATAAGGAGCCGAGTCTTAAGGGAATTAATTTGGATATAGAAAAAACTCTGGTATATAGAAAAAGCAGGAAATGGGAAATTTTTTTAAGTGCATCTCAATACATACCGCACCAAACAGTTATCAGTTTGCAAAAAAAGCTGCGTAATAAATTCTCTGATATTGACCAAATAAAGCTTAGATTTACATTTAAAATGAGTCTGGAAGCTATTAAAGATAATTTTGAGTTGATATGGAAAGATTTGCTGGAATTAATAAAAAAAGAAATACCTTCATCTACTTGGTTAACTTCGTGCAGCTGGAAATGGGAAGAGAATTCTTTGAAGATCAGAACAGACCTGCCTTCAACAATGGATTTGGCCGCTTACAGGGAAATCCCCGGTAGAATTGAGGAATGGTTTGGAGATGTTTTTGGTCAAAAAATAAGAGTTAATATAATAACGAACAATAATAACACAGCAGTTACAAAAGAATATTTTATAGAAAAAGATATGGAAGAGCAGAAACTAATTAAACAGGTTGCAGGGCAAACTGCCATGGCAAATCAAAGTCACAGAGATGAAAAAGAGCACAGGACTAACAAGGTTATTCTGGGACGAGCTGTAAAGGATGATCCTGAGCCTATTGATAACCTGCGTGAAGACAGCGGAAGGGTTTCTATAGAAGCATGCATTTTTGATATGGAGACCAGGCAGCTGCGAGGCGGAAAATACTTGATCTCAATGGATGTAACGGATTATACCAGTTCCATAACGGTTAAGGTTTTTGCTAGTCCCGATAAGTCAGAATCTATATTAAACAGTCTGAATATAGATCAATGGTATAGGATCCGGGGTGAATGCCAATATGATATATATCAAAAAGAAATTGTCCTTATAGCCACTGATATAAATGCCGTTGATTCAAAAACGCGAATGGATACATCACCTGATAAGAGAATTGAGCTCCATGCACACACCCATATGAGTGCTATGGATGGAGTTGTTTCAGCCAAGGCATTGGTGGAAAGAGCTGCCAAATGGGGGCATTCAGCTATTGCTATAACAGACCATGGGGTGGTTCAGGCATTTCCGGAAGCCTATCAGGCAGGAAAAAAATATGGAATAAAAGTAATATTTGGTATAGAAGCATATTTGATTAATGATTGCATTCCCATTATACAATACAGTCGAAGCTATAGTTTTGATGATGCTTATGTTGTGCTGGACATTGAAACCACTGGGTTGGATGCCGTAAATAATGAAATCATAGAAATTGGAGCAATAAAGATTCATAATAGAAAAATAATAGATTCCTTTAACAGTTTCGTTGCGCCAGTAAATTCTATACCTGCTCATATAACCAAATTAACAGGCATTACACAGGATATGGTTAAAGATGCACCTGCTATAAAAACCGTATTACCCGAATTTTTCGATTTCTGCGGTGATGCAGCGTTAGCTGCTCATAATGCTTCCTTTGATATTAATTTTATTTTACAAAAAGCTAAGCCTTTGGGCCTGGCTTTTCATCAACCTATTATTGATACCCTGGCTTTGTCCAGAGAAATGCTCCCGGAGCTTAAGCGGTATAAATTAAATCTGGTAGCAGAACATTTGGGTATTCCGCTGGATAACCATCACAGAGCAGTAGATGATGCAAAGGCAGCGGGTGAAATTATGCTTAAGCTTTTTGATATGTTGGAAAAGCAGGACGTATCCAATCTTGAAGACGTTAATGCTTTATTCCGCAATAGAAGAAACCTAAACGGGCTGCACAGCTACCACGCTATAATACTGGTCAAAAATTCCATTGGGCTGAAGAATTTATATAAACTGGTTTCAATGTCTCATTTGGAATACTATTATAGAAGGCCGAGAATTCCCAAGAGTTTGCTGGCTCAGTACAGGGAAGGCTTGATAATAGGCTCAGCATGCGAAGCGGGCGAACTCTATCAGGCTGTAATTAAAAACCAGCCTGATGATGAAATCGGTGCTATTGTAGATTTCTATGATTATTTGGAAATACAGCCTGCAGGCAACAATCAACATTTAATCCGTAATGGGCAAGTTTTGGATGAAGAAGGTTTAAGGGAAATAAACAGGCGCATTGTAGCACTGGGCGAAAAACATAATAAAAAAGTAGTAGCTGCTTGTGACGTCCACTTTTTAGATCCACAGGATGAATATTTTCGCCGCATACTGATGAGCGGGCAAAAATATGAGGATGCAGACATCCAGCCCCCATTATATTTCAGAACAACTGAAGAAATGCTGGAAGAATTCTCATATTTAGGCAGGGAAACAGCCCGCCGGGTAGTAATTGAAGCTCCTCGCAGCATAGCTGATGATATAGAAGATATCAAGCCTATTCCGGATAAACTATTTGCACCTGAAATTCCAGGCGCTGAAGAAGAAATCCGTTCTATGACAATGGAAAAGGCTTATTCCATATACGGGAAACCATTGCCTGATATAGTTAAAAAAAGGTTGGATAAGGAATTAAATTCAATCATTGGAAACGGCTATGCTGTATTATATTTAATTGCCCATAAGCTGGTAAAGAAATCCAACCAGGATGGATATTTGGTTGGCTCCAGAGGTTCTGTCGGCTCTTCTTTAGTTGCCACCATGACCGGTATTACGGAGGTAAATCCGTTGCCTCCCCACTACTACTGCAAAAAATGTAAAACTTCTGATTTTGATGTGGATTCAGAGAAGTATGGATGCGGCGCAGATCTCCCCGATAAAATATGTCCTAAATGCGGAGCCGAATATGAAAAAGACGGTTTCGACATACCTTTTGAAGTATTTTTGGGATTCAAGGGTGATAAGGTCCCGGATATTGATCTAAATTTTTCCGGTGAATATCAGCCTATAGCTCATAAATATACCGAAGAGCTGTTCGGGGAAGGTCATGTGTTTCGTGCAGGCACCATAGGAACTATTGCCGAAAAAACGGCCTATGGTTTTGTTAAGAAGTATCTTGAGAGCAAAGGTAAAGCTGTACCGAGTGCTGAGATAAAAAGGTTGGTAGCTGGATGCACTGGAGTCAAGAGGACAACAGGCCAGCATCCAGGAGGGATACTGGTAGTTCCAAAGAGCAGGGATATTCACGAATTTACCCCAATTCAGCATCCTGCAGACGACAAGGAATCGGGGGTTATTACTTCCCATTTTGATTTCCATTCAATACATGATACCCTGGTCAAATTGGATATATTAGGCCATGATGACCCGACGGTCATTCGTATGATGGAAGATATTACCGGAGTGGATGCCAGGAAAATCCCTCTGGGAGAAGACAATACCATGAAGCTTTTTTCAAGCACCGAACCATTAAATCTATCTCCGGAAGATATTAACAGCCAGGTAGGTACTTACGGGATACCGGAATTTGGCACCAAATTTGTCCGTCAAATGCTTATGGATACTAAACCGAACACTTTTGCTGAACTTATCCGCATAAGCGGTTTATCTCATGGTACAGATGTGTGGCTGAATAATGCCCAGGATCTTATCAGAAGCAATATTGCTACCTTGTCTGAAGTAATCTGTACCCGTGACGATATAATGATTTATTTAATAAACCGGGGTATGGATCCCACCATGGCATTCAGGATAATGGAAAGCGTTCGAAAAGGAAAAGGGCTGACGCCTGAAATGGAAGAAGCTATGATGACCCACTCGGTTCCTGAGTGGTATATTGAATCCTGTAAAAAGATAAAATACATGTTTCCAAAAGCTCATGCTGTTGCTTATGTAATTATGGCCTTCCGGATAGCATGGTTTAAGGTTTATTATCCTGAGGCCTTTTATGCTTCTTATTTTACCGTTCGAGCCGATGATTTTGACGCTGATTTGATCTTGAACGGACCTGATATGATTCGTAAGGCCATAGGTGATTTAGAAGGCAAGGGCAATAATTTGACTCCCAAGGAAAAAAATGTCCTGACCATATTGGAAGTTGCACTGGAAATGTATATGAGAAAGCTGAAGTTTGTACCTATTGATCTGTACAAATCCCATTCCCATCGTTTTCTTATTACTGAAGAGGGAATCCGGCCTCCGCTTAATGCTTTGCAGGGCGTGGGTATCAACGCAGCAAAAAATATTGTGGCGGCAAGAGAGCAGGGCGAGTTTATTTCCATTGAAGACTTAAGAGAGAGGGCAAAAATCACGAAAACTGCTATTGAATCCTTGCAGGAACACGGTGTATTGAAAAATCTGCCTGAAACCAGCCAAATTTCGTTATTCTCCCTTGCATTCCCTAATGATTGATGATATAATTCCTTATACATAAATAATTTGAAGCAGTTAGAGTGGGTCAGGCCCACTCTTTAATATTGTTATAGGTATTTTACTTTCGATTAAGAGCAGTTGTTCAGGACATAATAGATTTATATTGCGACTGTTTTGGAGGGAAGGATATTGTCTAGGCTTAAGATAGAAAAGCTTGTAGAAGAAATGCTGCAACCTATATTGGAAAAACTGAGGTTTGAGCTGGTGGATATCGAGTACAAGAAAGAAGGAGGTAATTGGTATTTACGAATTTACATAGATAAGCCTGGCGGCATTACAATTGATGATTGCCAAACTGTCAGCGAACAAATCGGTGACCTGTTGGATAAAGAAGATCCGATACCACATTCGTATTATCTTGAGGTTTCTTCACCCGGTCTCGATCGTGTTCTGAAAAAAGAATCGGATTTTGAAAGATATAAGGGATCTAAAGTTGATGTTTCACTGTATAAAGCAAAAGACGGCAGGAAAAAGTTTACGGGTGAGCTGCTTGGTTGGGAAGATGATAACCTTCTTATACGGGAACAGGATAATATCCTGTCGTTTTCACGAGATGAAGTTGCAGTGGTAAGATTGGCTGTAGAATTTTAAGCACAGCATGAGCAACAATCAAGGAGGAATTAATAGAATGTCCGGGGAGTTTTTAGAAGCTATAGAATCAATTTGCCGGGAAAAAGGTATAGATAAAGAAATATTATTAGAAGCCATTGAAGCAGCTTTGGTATCTGCATATAAAAAGAACTTTGGCTCAGCTCCTGGCAATGTAAAGGTAGGAATTAACCGTGACAACGGCGATGTCAAGGTTTATGTTCAGAAAAAGGTAGTAAAAGAAGTAAAAAATGAGCAGTTGGAAATTGAAGAATCCGAAGCCAAAAAAGTAGATCCAAAGATTCAGCTGGATGATATTGTTAACATAGAGGTTACCCCTAAAAATTTTGGAAGAATAGCAGCACAAAATGCCAAACAGGTGGTTGTGCAGCGCATCCGGGAAGCAGAACGGGGCCTGATCTACGAAAAATATATAGAAAAGGAAAATGAAATAGTTACAGGCTTGGTGCAGAGAGTCGAAAAAAGGAATGTTTACATCGATCTGGATAAAACTGAAGCCATTCTTCCGCCTAGTGAACAAATGCCTGGCGAAAACTATGAGGTAAATAACCGGCTTAAAGTGTATATCACAGAAGTTAAAAAAACCACAAAAGGGCCGTTGATTACCGTATCCCGAACTCATCCGGGACTGGTCAAGAGGCTTTTTGAGATGGAGGTTCCGGAGATCGCCAGAGGAGAGGTATTAATAAAAAATATTTCACGAGAAGCTGGATCCAGAACTAAGATATCGGTAGCTGCTCTGGAGGAAGAAATAGATCCGGTTGGTTCCTGTGTTGGATACAGAGGCACCCGGGTACAGCGAATTGTTGAAGAACTCAAGGGAGAAAAAATAGATATTATTAAGTGGAGTGAAGATCCGGTAGAGTATATCTCCAGCGCATTGAGCCCTGCTAAAGTAGTATCCGTATTATTGGATTCAGACGAGAAATCAGCAATGGTAATCGTTCCGGATGATCAATTATCCCTGGCTATAGGGAAAGAAGGCCAAAACGCCAGATTGGCGGCAAAACTAACCGGTTGGAAAATAGACATAAAAAGTCAGTCACAGGCAGAAATACTGCAGTTGGGCACCTTACAGCTAGATCAGGAAAAAGGTGATGCCTTTTGAAAAAAAGAAAGATACCTATGAGGATGTGTATAGGCTGCCGTGAAATGAAGCCGAAAAAAGAGCTGATCCGAATTGTCAGAAGTCCCGAAGGAGATATTGACATTGACTTTAAAGGTAAAGCTCCTGGAAGAGGCGCATATTTATGTTTTAGTCAGATGTGCATGAATAAGGCAGAAAAGAGCAAAATGCTGGAAAAGGCTTTTGGACAAAAAATAGATCAAGAGATTTATGAAAAATTAAGAATGAGATTGAATGAGGGTGAAATAAATTAAGGTAAAATTTTTATCTCTTCTTGGTTTATGTCAAAAGGCCGGCAAAATGTTATCAGGCGCTGTGCAGTGTGAAAGCGCCATTCGTTCAGGCAAGGCAGAACTTGTGATTTTGAGTGAAAAAGCATCGAAACCTACAATGGAAAAATATACTCGTCTTTGCAAAAACAAGGGTGTTGATTTTATAATAATCGGTTCCAAGAATGAGCTTGGCGCTGCAATAGGGAAAGGAAACAGAACGTTGCTGGCAGTAACTGACAAGGCATTTAAAGAGATGTTATTGAAGGAATATCAAGATATCCGGCACGGGGGTGACGATAATGGCAAAAATTAAAGTATTCAGCAAGACAAAAGAAATCAGCAAGAACGTTGAAGGGCTGACCGAAAAAATTGATGAGTTGAAAACTAATATGGATCAATATTTTCGTTTGCTGACTGAAGCAAGAGCGAAAACAGAAAGGAAAGCCCGCGAGCTGGAGGCAAAAAGAAGACAGGAAGAATTAGCAGCTGAGCAGATTCGAAGAGAGGAACAGCTGCAGGAAGAGAAAAAGAAACAGGAAGAGGAAAAACGGGAAAAAGAGCTGCAGCAACGGGAGCAGGAATCTAAGCAGAAAAAAGAAGAGGTTCATGAGGCAGCAACTGACAAGATTGGCGATATAAAAGAAAAAGGAAGCAAAGAACCAGAAACTTCCGTTCAGAAAAGACCAGTACAAACTGTCAGCCAAGCTCCAACGAAAAAAGTTCAGACTGAAGATGAGAAAGCAGCAAGAAAGAAAAGCGATGCCAGGGGCAGGAAAGAACGGAGAAAAGGAGATATAGTTGAAAAGTTCTTATCCCAGCCGCCTGTTGTCACCGATAAAGAGAAATTTGAAAGTGGAAAAAGTGCCGGCGGAAGATTTGCCGATCATAGCAGGGATAAAGGCCGCAAAAGCAAAAAAGACCTGTGGGAAGACAATATTGAACTCCTGAACAAGAAAAGCAAAAAACCGAAAAAGGCTAAAGAAATCAAGCAACCAACACCACCACCTGAAAGAAAAAAGGCAATTACTATGGGCGATTTTATTACAGTAAAAGAATTATCTGAAAAAATAGGAATTCAAGTGGCAGAGATAATTAAAAAATTAATGAGCATGGGTGTTCTGGCCACAATAAATCAGGAATTGGATTTTGAAACAGCATATTTGATTGCTTCTGAATTTAATATTGAATTGGAGAGAAAGTCAGTTAAATCTTTCGAAGAACAGTTAGAAGAGTTTGATGTAGAAGATTCAGAAGAAGAATTGGTAAGCCGGCCGCCTGTGGTTACTGTTATGGGTCATGTAGACCATGGAAAAACATCCTTGTTGGATGCCATACGCAATGCCCATGTTACAGAGCAGGAAGCTGGTGGTATTACACAACATATAGGCGCTTATACCGTAACTATCAGAGATAAAGCCATCACTTTCATTGACACCCCCGGCCATGAAGCATTTACTTCCATGCGTGCCAGAGGTGCGCAGGTGACAGATATTGCTATTTTAGTTGTAGCCGCTGATGACGGCATAATGCCACAAACCATTGAGGCGATTAACCATGCTAAGGCAGCTGATGTGCCTATCATAGTTGCCATAAACAAAATTGATAAACCTCATGCTAATCCTGAAAGGGTAAAACAGGAACTGACTGAGCATGGATTAGTGGTTGAAGAATGGGGCGGCGACACCATTGCTGTGCCGGTTTCAGCCTTGAAAAAAGAAGGAATCTCCGATCTACTGGAAATGATCCTTCTTGTAGCAGAAATGCTGGACCTGAAAGCAAATCCCAACAGATTAGCCAAAGGTACTATTATTGAAGCGCAGCTGGATAAGGGAAGAGGCCCAGTTGCTACTATCTTGGTGCAGAATGGCACATTAAGGGTAGGCGACTCTATAGTTGCAGGAACTGCCTATGGCAGGGTTCGTGCAATGATGGATGACAAGGGAAGAAGAATTAAAGAAGCTCCGCCGTCTACACCTGTAGAGGTTCTAGGACTTAATGATGTTCCTGCTGCCGGAGATATAATGTATGCAGTTGAGGATGATAAACTGGCTAAGCAGGTCAGCGAAGAACGCAAAGAGAAGGAAAAAGCAAAGCAGTTGAAGACAACATCAAGGGCTTCATTAGACGAGCTTTTCAGCCAATTGAAAGAAGGAGAGATTAAGGATCTCAACCTGATAATCAAGGCTGATGTCCAAGGCTCGGTAGAAGCAGTGCGGCAAGCTTTGGAGAAACTTTCCAACGACCAGGTGCGGGTTAAATGCATACATGGCGGTGTAGGCGGCATTTCCGAGTCGGATGTTATGCTGGCATCTGCCTCCAATGCCATAATCATTGGCTTTAATGTCAGGCCGTCTTCAAATGCCATTGAATTGGCAGAACGGGAACAGATAGATATACGCACTTACCGAGTAATATACAATGCTATCGAAGATATAGAGGCCGCAATGAAAGGTCTATTAGCTCCGGAGTTTAAAGAAGTTGTTATTGGACATGCATCAGTGCGTGCTGTATTTAAGATTTCCGGAGTCGGTGCCGTTGCAGGTTCGTATGTTACCGATGGGAAAATTACCAGGAATGCAAATGTGAGGATTATACGCGATGGCATTGTAGTTTATGAAGGTAAGATAGATTCATTGAAGCGATTTAAAGATGATGTAAGGGAAGTTGCTTCCAATTATGAATGTGGAATAGGTCTTGAAAATTTCAATGATATCAAAGAAGGAGACGTCATTGAGGCCTATGTAATGGAGGAAATAAAGAAATAGAGGGTGACTTGCTATGGCTAATTACCGAATCAACCGGATATCGGAAGAGATTCGTAAGGAAGTCAGTGATATAATCAGAAATGATGTTAAGGATCCTCGGATAGCTGAGTTTTCATCGGTTGTCAAAACAGAGGTGACTGGAGATTTACGCCATGCCAAAATATATGTCAGCGTGATGGCGGGTGAGAAGGAAAGAAAAGATACACTGGAGGGTTTAAAAAAAGCTTCCGGCTTTATCAGGCGTGAGCTTGGAAAGCGTTTGGATATCAGGCACGTACCTGAACTCCAATTTATCATGGATAACTCTATTGAATACAGTGTTGAAATATCAAAAAAAATAAGTGAACTCAACTTAAATCAGGAGAATCAGAATGATAATAAATGAAGTTATCAGGCAGATTCAGCAAGCTGAAAATATTGCTTTGATTACACATGTGCAACCTGATGGAGATGCAATAGGATCCTGCCTGGCATTGGCAAATTTTTTGGATACTTTGGGCAAGAAGGTCACCCTTTACTGCCAGGACAAGGTGCCTCCTGTATTGGAGTTTCTACGCGGCCATAACAGATTTATTGATTCTATGAAAGACAATGCTGTTTATGATCTGTCCATTGCAGTAGACTGCAGCGATGAAGGCCGAATGGGCACCTGTAAGCCTGCTTTTGTGGCAGGAAAGGTCACCATAAACATAGATCACCATGTCAGCAATACTTTTTATGCCGATATCAATCTGGTGGATACAAGTGCTGCAGCAACAGGAGAAATAATTTTTAGAATTGGTATGGAATTGATACACAATATTAATAAAGATGCAGCTGAGGCATTATATACAGCAATTTCCACTGATACGGGCAGCTTTTCTTATGGCAATACTACTTCCCAATCATACCGCATAGCTGCTCAACTGGTGGATTGTGGAGTAGATATAGAACGCATTACAACCATATTATATAAAACAAACCGAATAGAGCGAATACGTTTGCTTGGCCGAGCCTTAAACTCCTTGGCTCTTTATGAAAATAACAAGATTGCCATTATTGAAATTACTCGAGAGGATTTGAATGATACTGGAGCTATGGAGTCAGAAATAGAGAATATGGTCAATTATGCAAAAAATATTTCAGGAGTAGAAATTGGCATTCTGATTAAGGAAACTGAAGACGGAACTGTTAAGGCCAGTTTTCGCTCCAATGGCAGAATTGATGTCAGCAAATTGGCCGGACGGTTCGGCGGTGGAGGCCATCATGCAGCATCAGGCGCCAGTCTGCTTATGGATATAAACAAAGCAAAAGAGGAAATTTTATCTGCCGCTCGTGAAATGATTGGAGCATAGAATAATGAACGGCATACTCAATGTATTAAAACCTCCTGGAATGACATCAAGTGATGTTGTTGTCTACCTGCGCAACAATCTGAAAATAAGAAAGGCAGGGCACACAGGAACCTTGGATCCGGAAGCAGCTGGTGTTTTACCGGTATGTTTGGGAAAAGCGACCAGAATATCAGATTATATAATGAGAGGAACAAAAATATACCGGTGCGGTATGAAACTGGGCATTACCACTGATACCGATGACATAACCGGGCGGATATGTTCCAGGTCTGATAATATACCCGATCTGGATAGAATTCACCAAGCCTTAGAAGCATTCCAAGGCGAATTGGAGCAAATACCGCCTATGTACTCAGCTATAAAAGTGAGAGGAAAAAAATTATATGAGTTGGCCAGGCAGGGAATTGAAATAGAAAGAAAACCTAGAAAAGTTGAAATTTTTAAAAACGAATTTTTGGATTTTTTCCCGCCTGATACGGTTTTGTTTGAGACTGAATGCAGCAAGGGGACCTACATTCGCTCGTTATGCAGGGATATAGGAAAACTCCTGGGCTGCGGAGCAGTAATGTCTTTTTTAATAAGGATTGCCAGCAGCAATTTTCATATTTCACAGTCTTATACCTTGGATGAAATACTGGAAGCATTCAAGAAAGAGAAACTTGATAATATGCTTGTTTCTATGGAAGAAGCTTTGAAACCAGTTTTGCCATCTGTTGTTTTAGATGAAGCTTGCAAAGAACGGATCAGCAATGGGAATAAGGTTGGAGTTGAATCAGCCTTAACCCCTGTTGATAATATTATTCCCGGCCAGCATTGCAGCATATTTTGCGGAAAAGATTTTATAGGCATTGGTTATGTTTCAAATTATGGGAACAAAAAAGAAATAAAAATGAAATCAGTATTAGTATGAGGTAACCATGAGAGTTATATTTAATTATAATAGGAATTATAGCACAGATCAGCCATCTGCTATAGCCTTGGGGACATTTGATGGTATACACTTGGGTCACAGACAGCTTATCTATGAGCTTCAGCAGAAAAAAAAGAAATATGATTATCAGACAATTGTGTATACCTTTATGGAGCATCCCCTCAGTGTCCTGGCTCCTGACAGGGAACCGCCGCGTATTATGCTGCTAAAGGAAAAAATCAGGGAGTTTTCCAAGCTGGATATAGATGTTCTAATACTAAACTCGTTTGATCAAAATTTTCTCAGACAGACTCCCCGTGAATTTTTGGATAATCTTTATGATAAAATACCCATAAAAACTTTTGTAGTAGGATTTAATTTCAGATTCGGACACAAAGGTGCGGGGAATATTGCTTATTTGGAAAAAGAGGCTCAAGAAAAANGGCTGGAACTTATCTCAGTTCCTCCTGTTATGTCAGACGGGGAAGTTGTAAGCAGTACTTTAATACGCGGAAAGATACAGGAAGGAAAAGTTAGGGAAGCAGCTAAATTGCTGACCGCTCCATACAGCATAAGCGGCAAGGTAATTAAAGGTTTTGGCAGGGGAAAAGATTTGGGTTTTCCAACAGCTAATTTAGCTTATTCACCTTATAAGGTGCTGCCGGCATGCGGTGTATATCTTACTAAAAGCCTAATAAAAGGCGAATATGTGTGGGGGCTCACTAGTGTGGGCACCAATCCGACTTTTTCAAATGGTCAAATTCAGATAGAAACCTATTTACTTGATTATAATGAAAATATTTATGGACAGTATATGAGAGTCAGCTTTATTGATTGGCTCAGAAAAGAAATAAAATTTGAGAGCCCTGAAGCTTTATCCAGGCAGATTCAATTGGACATGATCAAAGCAAAAAAGCTAATTTACAAAAAAAGTTTATTATGATAAAATATTTTTCATAGCTGATGGAACTCAGCAAACCATTTTCCCGGTTTTGCGAATTCTCCGACGCTCTACTGGGATTGTGGCGTTTTAAAAGAGGAGGTGAAAAGCATGGACCCGAAAAGAAAAAGCGAAATTATTGAGGCTTTCAAGCTGCATGAAAATGATACTGGTTCAGCAGAAGTGCAAATTGCTTTGCTGACAGAAAGAATCAATCATTTGAATGAGCATCTAAAAGTCCATAAAAAAGACCATCATTCCAGAAGAGGCCTTTTGATGATGGTTGGACGAAGAAGAGGTCTTTTGAACTATCTGGCAAAAAAAGACATCAATCGCTACAGAAATATTATTGAAAAGCTGAATTTAAGAAAATAAGGAGCGGACATTCCGCTCCCTTATTTTGCTTGCTGTATTTGGAAAATGCTGGCATTAAAACGATTTTTGATTAATTATCAGCAAGCTGTATGGAAACAATAAAAATAAGTTTTATTTCGCATATTAATGATGCGAAAGGAGGTTAATGTTGGAACATAAAATTTATACTACGGAATTAGCAGGGCAAACCCTGAGCGTTGAAGTCGGCAAGTTTGCAGAACAAGCCAACGGAGCATGTACTGTTAGATATGGCGATACAATGGTTTTGGTGACTGCAACTGCGTCTGACACTCCAAGGGAAGGTATCGATTTCTTTCCTCTCAGTGTAGACTTTGAAGAAAAACTATATGCTGTAGGCCGTATTCCGGGAGGTTTTATTAAAAGAGAAGGGCGTCCCACTGAACAAGCTATACTAACCTCACGGTTGATTGACAGACCTATTCGCCCATTGTTCCCAAAAGGTTTTCGTAATGATGTAGTGGTAGTTGCCACTGCTTTGTCCATTGATCCGGAGTATCCCCCGGAAGTATTTGCCATGATTGGTTCATCTGTGGCTCTCAGCATATCAGATATCCCATTTCTTGGACCAACTGGTTCAGTGGCAGTCGGTATGGTAGATGGAGAATTTGTAATTAATCCCAACAGCCAGCAGAGGGAAAAGAGCAAGCTGCACTTAATAGTTTCAGGCACAAAGGATGCCATCATGATGGTGGAAGCTGGTGCAGACGAGGTAACCGAAGAAGAAATGCTTGAAGCAATAATGTTTGCTCATGAGCACATAAAAGGCTTAGTAGAATTCCAGGAAAAGATCATTGAAGAAGTCGGAAAGCCTAAAATGGAATACACTGCTTTTATTCCTGAAGCTGAACTTGAACAGCAGGTACGTGAATATGCCACTGAAATGATAGCTGAGTCAGTACAGGCAGTGGACAAGCAAGTGCGGGAAGAAAATATGAAAAAAGTTAAGGAAGACATATTGGAGCACTTTGCTGAGGCTTTCCCTGAGAGGGAAAATGAAATTGAAGAAGTTATTAGCAATATAACCAAGGAAGTTGTAAGGAGCAGGATATTAAACGAAGGCATCCGGCCTGACGGCCGTACCGTTACAGAAATCAGGCCTTTATCATCCGAAGTTGGTTTGTTGCCCAGAACCCATGGTTCCGGATTGTTTAAACGAGGTCAGACCCAGGTGCTTACAGTATGCACATTGGGAGCCAAGGCAGATGTTCAGGTATTGGACGGCTTATGGGAAGATGAATACAAGCGTTATATTCATCATTATAACTTTCCTCCATACAGTGTAGGGGAAGCAAGATCACCCAGAGGGCCGGGAAGAAGGGAAATAGGCCATGGCTATTTGGCAGAACGGGCACTTGAACCTATGATTCCTTCATTTGAGGAATTTCCGTATACCATACGCCTGGTTTCAGAAGTTTTGAGCTCCAATGGCTCCACTTCTCAGGCAAGTGTATGTGGCAGCACCCTTGCATTAATGGATGCAGGTGTGCCGATTAAAGCACCGGTAGCCGGCATAGCAATGGGGCTGATAAAGGATGAGGAGACTGGTAAAGTTGCTATTCTATCAGATATCCAAGGCATTGAAGACTTTTTAGGCGATATGGACTTCAAAGTGGCCGGAACCAAACATGGAATTACGGCCATTCAGATGGATATCAAAATTAAAGGCATAGACAGGGGCATTTTGGAGAAAGCACTTGAGCAAGCTCGGGCAGGCAGATTATATATCCTTGATTCCATGCTTGAGGTAATTGATAAACCAAGAGAGCAGCTATCACCTTACGCTCCCAAAATTATTCAGACATGTATTCATCCGGATAAAATACGCGACATCATTGGACCTGGCGGCAAAGTTATCAATAAGATTATTGCCGAAACCGGTGTAAAAATAGACATCGAAGATGATGGTCATGTTTACATTTCATCTCCTGACCGGGAGGCCGCTGAAAAGGCATTAAGGATTATAGAAGGGCTGACCAGGGACGTTGAGGAAGGCGACGTATTCACCGGTAAAGTTGTAAGAATCATGAACTTTGGAGCTTTTGTAGAGGTATTGCCTGGCAAGGAAGGCTTGGTTCATATTTCCAATCTGTCACATGACAGGGTTAACAGGGTAGAGGATGTTGTAAAAGTAGGCGATGAAATAACTGTTAAGGTAACGGATATTGACAGCTATGGAAGGATTAACCTATCCCACAAAGATACACTTCCTCCACCGCCTAAACCTGAAGGAAAGAATGAAAGAAAGCAAGGCAGAAGGAGACGTTCCTACTAATAATGGAGCATAAACTTTGCATTAAGTTCAAAGTTTATGTTTCATTTTTTATTCATATCTTTACATTAAATGAATAACATTTAATGTAAAGATATGGAGGTGATTTGATGAAGGTGGTGTTTATTCCTCTCAGAAGGAATGCCATCTTTCAAATACTGATTGTTTCCTCGCTATTTATCTTGCTTATTTTTTTTAATTCCACGGAAGCTGTTACTGTACTCAGCCCTACTTTTGAACCGCCGATATATAATGGCAATGAAAACAATCCGACTATCGCTTTTGAATGTAATGTGGTATGGGGTACAGAATATATTATCCCGATGCTGCAAATCTTCAAAGAGCACGATATTCGGATTACTTTTTTCATTGGCGGAGAATGGGCCAGGGAAAATCCCGAACTTCTTAAAAAGATAGCATCTGAAGGCCATGAGCTGGGCAATCATGGGTATAGCCATAAACATCATAGCAAGCTGGATTTTAATCAGAATAGGTATGAAATTCTGGAAACAGAAAAAGAAATTGAATCAATTACTGGTGTAAAGACAAATCTGTTTGCACCTCCCTATGGAGAGTTCAATGATATAACTTTAAAGGCTGCTCATTCACTCGGCTATAAAACTATTATGTGGAGCATTGACACAATCGATTGGAGAAGAGACGGGACGGAAAAAATAATTAATCGTGTAATGAAGAACCCCCACAACGGAGCATTAGTACTTATGCATCCAACAGCTGATACAGTGGCAGCCTTGCCTGTTATAATTGAAGGGTTGCAGAAACAGGGATTTAAAATCGGAACGGTATCGGAAGCGCTTGAAGAATAAGCTGTTTTCAATATCTAAAACATATGATAAAACAGGTGGCTAAATGTACAAGCATTATAGATTAGATAATGGCGTTAGAATTATTACTGATCGGATTCCTTATTTTCGTTCGATATCAATTGGATTTTGGTTTCGTGCAGGTTCTGCATATGAGACCCCCAAAGAAAACGGGCTTTCGCATTTTATTGAACATATGTTGTTCAAAGGTACAAAAAAGCGGACTGCAAGGCAAATTGCTGAAGAATTGGACTCTATTGGCGGTCATATAAATGCTTTTACAGCCAAGGAATTTACGTGTTTTTATTGCAGCGTTGTTGATGAACATATTGAGCTGGCACTGAACTTATTATCTGATATGCTATTGTACTCTAAATTTGACCCAGTGGAAATTAATAAGGAAAAAAACGTAATATTAGAAGAAATAGATATGTATGAGGATTCACCGGAAGATGTAGCCCATGAACTATTATGCAAAGCTTATTTTGATAAACATCCCTTGGCCATGCCTATACTTGGACAACCGGATCGTTTGTTAAAATATAATAGAACAGATTTATTGGAATTTAAGAATAAATATTTTACCACTGATAATCTTGTAGTAGCGGTTGCCGGGAATTTCCAGGAGGATGAATTAATTAAGCTGATAGATAAATATTTGGGTAATTGGGATCATCGGGGTACTGTGCCTGTAGAAAAAGAATTAGAGTTGAATCAGCCAAGAATCTTATTTGCAGAAAGAGAGCTTGAACAATTTCATTTGTCTCTTTCCTTCCCTGGAATTGCTGTAGACAGCCCGCAACTATATCCTATGCTGGTAATGAATAATCTGATTGGCGGCGGAATGAGTTCCAGACTGTTTCAAAGGATCAGGGAGGACAGAGGGCTTGCATATTCCATATACTCCTACCCATCAACTTACTTAACAGGCGGTATGTACAGCATATATGCTGCAACAAAACCTGAACAGTGTGAGGACGTGCTTAATATTATCATTGAGGAGATAGAATCTTTAAAAAATCATGGCTTTACTAATAAAGAATTTCTTATTGCCAGGGAACAACTAAAAGGGAGTTATATCTTAAGTAATGAAACTCCGGGAAGCAGGATGAATGCAATAGGTAAAGCCAGGACACTTCTGGATAAGGTGCTGACCCCAAATCAGATACTGGATAAAATAAACAATGTACGCGCTGAAGAGGTGTATGAAGTAATTCAAAAGATATTCCAAAAAGGCAGTATTTGTGCTGCATTGGTTGGATGCGAAGATAAAACAGACACAATATGGAACATAATTAAAGGAGGTATATGATTACCTCTTTTTTTTTGTCTTTCTTATTTCCATACATTAGTGCAGTCTGACGAGGAAGCCTAAAGTTGCACCTTAATCCGAAAAACTACATATGATGGTATTAATACGATTGATAATAGGTGATTTACATGGATAAATTAACGATTATAGGCGGAGATAACCGTCAAAAGCATCTTGCCTTAATTTTGGCGGATAGGGGCATCACGGTTAAGATCTATGGGATAAAAGCACCATTACACCACAAAAACATCTTTTATTACCCAGCATTGTCAGATGAGCTTTTTGATTCAGAAGTGATAATGCTGCCTATTCCATACAAGAATAAAAACGGCGGTCTTAATATTACAGACTTTGATTGGCACGTAAAGCCTGCTGCCGTGTTCCGGCTTATAAAACCGGGTTCAGTTGTTATTTATGGGATGAAAGATCAGGAAATCATAGATCTCAGCAAACAACACTCACTTAAGTGCTTTAACATAGTTGAAGAAGAATGCTTTTCCATACTGAATGCCATACCTACTGCAGAAGGTGCCATCCAAAGAGCTATGGAAAAGACCGATTTTACACTTCATGGTTCGAGGATACTTGTATTGGGCTTTGGCAGAATCGGGAAGGTATTATCTAGAATGTTATGGGGTATTGGAGCCAAAGTAACAGTTGCTGCCAGAAAAAAGGAAGCCCTAATTTGGATAGAAGAAAAAGGATATAAGGGGATACATTTGAATGAATTGGATTCTGTTCTGAATAAGCAAAACATCATTTTTAATACTATTCCTGCACCCATACTTGATAGAAATAAACTGGAAAAAGTGAAGAAGGACTGCATTATTATTGACCTGGCATCCAGGCCGGGAGGAGTAGACTTTCAGGCAGCAGCAGAACTCGGATTATCTGCTTCACTTGATTTAAGTTTGCCCGGCATAGTTGCTCCTAAAACAGCAGCTGAAATAATCTGCCGGGTAACCTACGATATTCTAAAAAAAGCATACCTGTAAATGGGAGATGGGGGATAATAAATGCTTTTAAAAGGAATTAAAATAGGAATATGTTTTACAGGCTCCTTTTGCACATTGGAATCTGTTTTGCCTCAAATGATAAAGTTAAAAGAAGAAGGAGCTGAGCTCTATCCGGTTTTTTCTTATGCTGTGGCTTCTACTGACACACGGTTTACAACTGCTGAAGATTTTCGTGAAAAAGTTGAAAGAATAAGCAATAGAAAAGTTATTGACAGTATTGTGGATGCGGAACCGTTTGGTCCCATAAACAAGATGGATCTGATGATAATAGCACCTTGCACAGGTAATACACTTGCCAAACTTGTTAATTCGATAACTGATACTCCGGTGTTAATGGCTGCAAAGGCACATCTTCGCAACCAGAGGCCATTATTATTAGCCATTGCAACTAATGATGCATTGGGGAATAATGCAAAAAACATGGGCTTAGCATTAAACATGAAAAATGTATATTTTGTACCATTTTGTCAGGATGATCCTTTAAATAAGCCTAATTCTCTGGTGGCGGATATGGAAAAAATTTTGGATGCATCCTTGATGGCGTTGAAAAAAAAGCAGATTCACCCTGTAATTATCCAGGAAAAAAGACTATAATATTAAACATAAAACCATGCTTGTATATATCAGGGAGGTTTCTATGAGAATTATTGTACAAAAGTTTGGCGGCACTTCAGTTGCAAAGCCGGAAACCAGAGAAATGGCAGCACAAAAAATTATTAATTCATATAAAAGCGGGTTTAAGCCAGTTGTAGTGGTTTCAGCCATGGGAAGGCGGGGAGAACCTTATGCAACCGATACACTGATTGACTTGATCCAAGGTGTCTACAGGGATACTCATCCCCGTGAAATGGATATAATTATGTCTATTGGAGAAATAATCTCCTCAACAATTATGGCCAACACTTTGAGAAGCAAAGGGTATGATGCAATAGCAGTGACAGGCTGGCAAGCAGGTATTATAACCGATCAAAATTATGGTAATGCCAACATACTTGAAGTGAGACCTGATTTTATCAGGCATGCTTTAAAGCAGGGGAAAATACCGATAGTTGCAGGTTTTCAAGGGGTTACCGAAAATGGAGAAATCACCACTCTGGGAAGGGGCGGAAGCGATACTACAGCTGCGGTGCTTGGAGAAGCACTCAGGGCTGAGTTTATAGAGATTTATACCGATGTAGATGGTATAATGACGGCAGATCCGCGCATAGTATCCAATGCTTCCATGATAAGGTATATAACTTATTCTGAATTATTCCAAATAGCAGACCAGGGAGCAAAAGTAATTCATCCAAAAGCAGTAGAAATAGCCATGAATGCAGGTATACCGGTTTTTATTAAAAATACCATGAGCGATTCTCCGGGAACCATGATATCATCGCGCATAGAAAAGCAGCAGCATGCAAAGGGCAGGAAAGGCGATCAATTGATAACCAGCATAGCCTATGTTACTGGAAGAACTCAGATCTCCATTGATACCAAGCATGGCTTAAATGAACAAAATACTATTCTGCGTCGCTTGGCTGACAATCAGATCAGCATAGACATAATAAATATCTTCCCTGAAAAAATGGTGTTTACTATTGATGGGCATGCTACCGAAAAAGCTTTAGAAGCCCTTAAGGATTACGCAGATGGGTGTCAGGTAATCAAAAACTGCAGTAAAATATCTGCCGTAGGGGAACAGATGAGAGGAGTTCCCGGCGTTATGGCCCGAATTATACAGGCATTGACAGCCAGAAATATTGATGTGCTGCAGACCTCTGATTCCCATACTACCATCTCATGCCTGGTTAAAGGGGAAGACACAATTAATGCTGTATTAGCCTTACATGAAGAATTCCGACTTTATGAACAATAAAATTTAGTGAGCCGAAAGGCTCATTTTTTTATACTATACGGAAACACTAATTAAGAGCTTTAATCCCGGCTTGGGATGCAGGTGCTGAATTTATATTGAAATGCTTCGCACGGAGGAAAAAACAAAGAATGAGTAAACAAAATATTAATGACTCAGATAAATCAGATCAAACAGGCAAAGCTGAAAAATCAAGTCAGCCAAACAAGGAACCAAGTACAGGGAATGCAGCTGTTAATATCAAGGATTTTGGGACTTCTAATCTGCCCAACCTTGCCGAAGACTCAAATATTCACTGCATGACCATCATAGGTCAAATAGAAGGGCATATGATCTTGCCACCTCAGAATAAAACTACCAAATATGAACATGTATTGCCCCAATTGGCCGCCATTGAACAGAGCAGACAGATTGAAGGTTTACTGCTGATATTAAATACCGTCGGCGGAGATGTGGAAGCTGGCTTGGCTATTGCAGAGATGATTAGCACTATGTCTAAACCTTCAGTATCGCTGGTTCTAGGAGGCGGGCACAGCATTGGCGTTCCTTTGTCCGTTTGTACTGATTATTCCTTTATTGCATCTACTGCAGCTATGACTATTCATCCTATAAGAATGAGCGGACTCGTAGTAGGAGGCCCGCAAACCTATGAATATCTTAATAAAATGCAGCAACGCATAACAAATTTTATAGTAAGACACGCTTCAATTACAAAGGAAAGGTTAAACGAATTGTTGTATAACACTAGCGAATTAGCTAATGATGTAGGTACTGTTCTTATAGGATCTGACGCTGTTGAAAACGGATTAATAGATGAAGTTGGAGGATTATGGCAGGCACTATCCAAATTAAAGGAACTGATCAGGGAAAAGAAGGTGGAAAGCAATTGATATTGTATACAGTTGTTGATCCGGAACTAATCTGGAAAAAGGAAGAGATCAGCGGATTTATGGAAATTACCTATAAGGGTGTGCGATTGGAGGTAAGAAAGATAAGCCATGATCAGGTTATAGTAAATCGGATTTTAAGCACGGATTTAACGCATTATCTGGATCCGGGATTGCAGCCGGGCTCCATGATTACGTTCAAAGCAGTCTCAGAGCTTTAATTGCCTGAGACTTTTTTATTCAGTATATGGAAAGGCCCTATAAGAAATGGTATAATGATATGCACTGATACTGGCAGGATATGCCTGATTGACAGCGAATATGGTTATATGGGCTTAATGGGGGTGAAATGATGGGAAAAAAGAGAAGAAAAAAGAATACTTTAAAAAGAAGCCGGATACATGAAATTGTAGGCCTGCTGACAGCTTCATTAGGTCTTTTTTTTGGACTGACAATGTACAGCCAGGGAGATTCCGCCGGAGTGGTAGGGCAATTCTTCTATCCCATTCTGAAGGGGCTTTTCGGCATAATTTCCTATATATTGCCAGTTATAATTATCTTTGCCGGCATAGCAATAATTCTTGCCCGCCACAGACAAGTTAAACGTGTCAGATTGGTATTATTTATAAGTACTATATATTTTTTTCTTTGTTTTTTACACCTGCTTTATTTTGAGCATTTTAATACAGGCGGATTCAAAGATTTTATTATAGATTCATATAATAAAGGAATGTCATCATTGGGCACCGGTGCTGTTTGTGCTCCCTTTGTATTCCTTATTCATGCACTTTTCGGACTGGCTGGCGCCTTCATATTCTTTATTACTGTGACAATTGTTGGTTTATTGTTATTGACTAATTTTTCTTTAAAAAAAACAGGCATATTCATAGCCAATTTGCTTAACTATCGCAACCTTACAAAAGTATTCTCCAAACTGCGTTCCAGACAGATTAATGAAGACATCAGCGAAGAAACCATACCGGCAGAAAAAGTTGTGGCAACGCCTGTTGATGATGAGAGGCACAAAACGAAACATGAACATTTGGAAGCCAGGCATGAAGATTATGACGCAGGCTCAGAAATTAAGATAGTTGATTTTCAGTCTGATAGCGATAATGATAATAATGATAATGAAAAGTCCGATGAACCAGATAAACCAGGTCAAGAGCCTGTATTTCATCAGGAAACTCTGCCCTATATGATACCCCCTGTTTCGCTGTTAAATGAGCCCGCAGCAAAAAAGAATGCAGGGACAACTGAAAAAGCTATTAAGAAGAATGTTAAGTTGTTGGAAGAAACTTTAAATAGCTTTGGTGTCGCTGCTAAAGTTGTTCAGGTAAGCCGGGGTCCGATCATTACCAGGTATGAACTGCAGCCTGCCCCCGGTGTCAAGGTTAGCCGTATTGTTAGCTTATCAGATGATATTGCCCTTAACCTGGCAGCATCAAGCGTCCGGATAGAGGCTCCCATTCCGGGCAAGGCTGCCATTGGCATAGAAGTTCCAAATAAAGATACAGCTCCTGTGCTTATTAGAGAGGTTCTGGATACGGAAAGCTTTTTCAACCATCCTTCCAAAATCGCATTTGCCTTGGGAAAGGATATTGCTGGCAATAGTATTATCGCTGATATTGCCAGGATGCCGCATTTGCTTATAGCCGGCGCAACGGGTTCGGGTAAAAGTGTATGTATTAATTCACTGATCGTGAGCATTTTGTATAAGGCGACACCGGATGATGTCCGTTTTCTTATGATCGATCCCAAAGTTGTAGAATTAAGTGCCTATAACGGAATCCCCCATCTTTTGTGCCCAGTTGTTACAGATCCCAGAAAGGCTGCAGGTACGTTAAATTGGGCTGTTCAGGAAATGATGGAACGTTATAAAAAATTTGCTGAAAAAGGGGTAAGGGATTTTGATCGTTATAATGAGCAGATTGAAGAAGAGGAAAAAAAGCTTCCTCAAATCGTTATTATTATAGACGAATTAGCTGATCTAATGATGGTAGCACCTAGTGAAGTGGAAGATGCCATATGCCGCCTTGCACAAATGGCAAGAGCTGCGGGAATGCATCTGGTTATTGCTACTCAGCGTCCTTCGGTGGACGTTATTACCGGTGTAATAAAGGCAAATATTACCTCCCGGATTGCTTTTGCTGTATCTTCGCAGGTAGACTCTCGCACCATACTTGACATGAGCGGTGCAGAAAAACTGCTGGGAAGCGGCGATATGTTATATTATCCTTCTGGTGCCAATAAGCCGATTCGGGTACAGGGAGCATTCATAACTGAGCAGGAAGTGGAATCCATAGTCTCCTGCATAAAGAATCAGAATGAGGGGCCTGAATATAATATGGAAGTATTAAAAGAGACCACAGCAGATCAGGACGAACAAGACAACAGTTTTGAAGATGAGCTGCTGCCTGACGCCATCGAGGTTGTAATTGATGCCGGGCAAGCATCCATTTCCATGCTTCAACGCAGATTGCGGATTGGTTATGCCCGGGCAGCCCGCCTGATAGATGAAATGGAAGTTCGCGGTCTGATAAGCGGTTATGATGGCAGCAGGCCGAGAAATGTACTGATTACTAAAGAAGAATTTGAAGAACAATTCAAGAATCTGTAAAAGAAAGGAGCAAACCCACTGTTGCAGAAAAAAGTTGGGATGGTATCTCTTGGCTGCGCCAAAAACCAAGTGGATGCCGAAGTCATGTTAGGCCTTCTTAGGGAAAAAGGATATGAAATTGTAAATAAATCAGAAGAAGCTGATATTATTATCATAAATACCTGCGGTTTTATTGGCCCTGCTAAAGAGGAGTCCATACAGGCAATCTTGGAACAGGCAAAATATAAAAAAACTGGCAATTGCAAAACTTTGGTTGTTACTGGCTGTCTGGGGCAAAGATACAGCAGGGAATTAGTACAAGAAATGCCTGAAGTAGATATTATTATAGGTACAGGAGACTATTCCAGAATAACAGAAATAATTGAGACGGCAAATATGAGACAGGAAAAAACATTTATAAGCAATCCTTCCTTCATAGAAGATGATGGTCTGCCCAGGGTAATCAGCACCTCTGCCGGCACAGCTTATTTGAAAATAGCCGACGGATGTGATAATCATTGTACTTACTGTATAATACCTAAGTTAAGGGGGCGTTTTCGGAGCCGGCCCATATCTTCGCTGATAAATGAAGCCAAAAAGCTGGCACGGGACGGCATCAGTGAAATTATACTTGTTGCCCAGGATGTAACCAGGTATGGTCAGGACAGCGGGGGGCAGCATGATCTGGTAGAGCTTTTGGAGCAATTGTGCCAGATCCATGAATTAAGATGGATACGTTTGATGTATTGTTACCCGGATAGAATTACAGATGAACTGATTGAATTGATGGCAGCGGAAGAAAAGATCTGTAATTATATGGATATACCTATCCAGCATATAAATCAAAGGATTCTATCTAGAATGAATCGTACTTCCGACAGCATGCAAATTCGTCAATTGCTCAGCAAATTAAAGAGCTGTATACCAGACATAGTTTTACGGACTTCCCTTATAACAGGCTTTCCAGGAGAAACCGAGGAAGAATTTCAGGAATTGGAGAATTTTATCAAGGAAGGGTATTTTCAGCATATTGGTGTTTTTACCTATTCAAGAGAAGAGGGAACCCGGGCAGCATCTTTTCCTGATCAAATAGAGGATTCTATAAAAGAAGAGCGAAGATCTAAACTAATGTCAGTCCAAAAAAGAGTATCTAAGCGGCTTATGAGGAAGAGATGCGGACAGGTGTGCGATGTTAAGATTGAAGGCAAGCAATCTGAGAAGATATATTACGGCCGATCTTATGGAGAGGCGCCTGAAGTGGATGGGTTGGTATATGTACACAGTCCTTACCATTTAAAAACAGGAGATTTTGTTAAGGTTAGAATTACTAACGCTTTTGATTATGACTTATTGGGGGAAGTTTATGAATCTGGCAAATAAGATTACAATTCTAAGAATAATATTGATCCCGTTATTTATTGTATTGCTGAGCATTCCCATTAAGCATAATACTCTTATAGCTGCAATAGTCTTTACGGCAGCTGCCTGCACGGACAGCCTGGATGGATACGTTGCCCGGAAAAGAAATGAGGTTACTAACTTTGGAAAATTTGTCGATCCGTTGGCAGATAAATTATTAGTAGCTTCAGCCTTGATATGTCTGGTTGAAATGGACAAAGTGCCGGCTGTTGCTGCCATCATAATTATAAGCCGTGAATTTGTAATCACAGGGTTCAGGCTTCTGGCTGCCACTGAAGGAAAGATAATTGCAGCAAGCTGGTGGGGCAAGTTAAAAACTGTGTCCCAAATAGTTGCTATAGTAGCTCTTATGCTAGATAATTTCCCCTTCCAGAATACCGGTATTCCCTTTGATAAGGCTGCTTTATACTTTTCTGTTTTAGTTACCATTATTTCCGGTATAGACTATATAATAAAGAATAAAATGATTTTTGAGTCGAAAAAAAGTAAGTTTTAGGAGGAGTTATGGTAGCTGAAATAATTGGAATTGGCAGTGAACTGCTTCTTGGGCAGATTGCAAACACTAATGCTCAATTTTTGTCGCAGCAATTATCTTTTTTGGGAATAGATGTGTATTGGCATATTGCAGTAGGAGATAACCGTAACAGGATTCTTGAAGCACTTAAATCAGCTTCTAAACGCTCAGATATTATCATAACAACCGGCGGCCTGGGTCCAACCATGGACGATATCAGTAAGGAAACTGTTGCTGAGTTTCTTGGAATGGGGCTGGAAATACATGAACCCAGTTTGAAACGNATTGAACAGTATTTTAAGTCTACAGGAAGAATTATGACAGAAAACAACAAAAAGCAAGCAATGTTTCCAAAAGAGGCAAAGGTACTGCAAAATGATGTCGGTACCGCGCCTGGGGCTATTATAGAAAAGGATAACAAAACCTATATAGTTTTGCCCGGCCCGCCTGCTGAAATGCAGCATATGTTTATAAACTATGTACTTCCTCATTTAGCTGATAAGTCTGATAAAAAAATCTTTTCAAGAGTACTGCATGTTTTCGGTATTGGAGAATCCACTATAGAAAACCGTATTAAGGATTTGTTGCTAAGGCAGGGAAATCCAACAATTGCACCCCTGGCATCGTATGGCGAGGTAAAGCTCCGAATCACAGCTAAAGCATCATCCCAGCAGGAAGCAGAAAAATTGATAAAACCTATTCAGAGCGAAATTGAAAAAAGGTTCGGTAGTGACATTTATGGTTATGATGATGATACATTAGAAAAAGTGGCAGTGAATATGTTGCGTGACAGGAATTTAAAGCTGGCATTAGCTGAATCCTGCACCGGCGGCCATTTATCTGACTTGATTACGAATATACCCGGCGCATCAGATGTACTTCTGGAAAGTTGTATTACTTACAGCAATGAAGCTAAGATAAAACGATTAGGCGTAGCTGCCGATACAATAAAAACATACGGTGCTGTCAGCTGGCAAACAGCCAAACAAATGGCCGAGGGGATACGAAGATCATCTGGCGCTGACATAGGGGCAGCTGTTACCGGAATTGCCGGGCCTGGAGGAGGTACGCAGAAAAAACCTGTAGGTCTGGTGTACATGGCAATATCGGGATTAAATGGAACCGAAACAAAAGAATTCAGGCTGTCAGGAAGCAGGTTAGGCATTAAACACAGGTCTTCTCTGCATCTTCTGAACTGGTTGAGATTATATCTTATAAATAATTATTGACTACTGGGATCGAATTGATATATAATGAAACAGAACAGGTGTTCCCTTATACAAAATCTCAGGGGGTATGCATATGAATAAGAAAAAGGCCTTGGATATTGCCCTGGCGCAAATTGAAAAACAATTCGGAAAAGGTTCTATAATGAAATTAGGCGAATCTGCGCATATGAATATCAGTGTTATCCCTACAGGATCACTGGAATTGGATTTTGCACTTGGAGTAGGGGGAATTCCCCGGGGGCGGGTAACTGAAATATTTGGTCCCGAATCATCCGGTAAAACTACAGTTGCCTTGCATGTCATTGCTGAAGCGCAGAAAGAAGGGGGCACTGCAGCATTTATTGATGCTGAGCATGCGTTGGATCCTGTCTATGCTTCCAAGCTGGGGGTTGATATCGATAACCTTCTGGTATCTCAGCCCGATACGGGAGAACAGGCTCTTGAGATAGTCGAAGCATTGGTTCGCAGCGGTGCCATTGATGTGGTTGTAGTCGATTCGGTGGCCGCACTGGTGCCTAAGGCTGAAATTGAAGGCGAAATGGGCGATTCCCACGTTGGATTACAGGCCCGTTTAATGTCTCAGGCTTTAAGAAAACTTTCTGGTGTAATTAATAAATCTAACACAGCAGCTATTTTTATTAACCAGCTGCGAGAAAAAGTGGGGGTACTTTTTGGAAATCCGGAAACCACACCCGGCGGCCGCGCTTTAAAATTCTACGCTTCTGTCCGTCTGGATGTTAGGAGGGTTGAAACTCTCAAACAGGGAACGGAAATGGTAGGCAACCGTACCCGGGTTAAGGTTGTTAAGAATAAGGTGGCACCACCTTTCCGTCAAGCGGAATTTGATATTATATACGGTGAAGGAATATCTAAGGAAGGCTCTATTCTTGACTTAGGCGTTGAACATAATATTATTGATAAAAGCGGAGCATGGTACTCATATGGAGATACCCGCATAGGCCAGGGAAGGGAGAATGCACGCCAATTCCTAAAAGATAATCCTGATGTGGCTAAGGAAATTGAGTCACGTATCCGCGAGATTTTGATTCCAGTTTATAATACGGATGCTGAAGCAGAGAGAGATGACATTGAATAAAAGCCCCCATGGGGCTTTTTATTTTAGGCTCTATGTCAATTGTTGGGGTAGAGATAAACCCAAGAGTAAATAAACCGAATGTAAAGAGAGGT
>JGI24714J26587_10000096_pt1 | contig 51602 bp, 45 predicted proteins | sample BioPla4DNA2_FD_26587 | JGI IMG/M metagenome (IMG submission 26587)
GTTAATTGCCTACTATTTATATATTCATTTTATATATTAATATGATAATTTTTAATATGTCCATAATTAGATATTATAATAAGTACATTTTAATTACAAGGTAATTGGAAGATAAAAAACTAGAAACTATTAAAAATATACAACAGGATTTAATTATCTTCAAAATAATTAGAGAAATATTTTTCTCACAGTGAAATATTTTGCACAATATCCCAATTCACATTAGATTATTAATCCTCCTTAAGGTGATTTTTTTATGGCACGATTTTTGCACTGTATTATCCATAACTAAAAGAATAAGGAGGTAGTATTATGGAAAACACTTCAAAAAAATTAGAATTCTATGGTGGTGAATGGGTATCATTTTTACCCTTTGTAATCTTTATCACATTTATCATCATAACAACCTTTGTTTGGGGGTCAATTTCTGATGGAGCTCTCTGGGTTCCAGCTTTTAGTGGTTTAATCATAGCTTTCTTCTTCGCAAAAGATAAAAAGGTGTATGCAGATACAATCATAAAGGGTATGGCAAACGAAGAAGCCATTATACCAATAGTTTGTTGGATATTTGCTGGAGTTTTCGCCACAATCCTTAGGTCTTCAGGCTTAGCCAACGGTATTGCAGGTGTAGCTGCATCAATAGGTATTAAAGGAACCTTCTTCATTATAATAACGTTTTTAGCCTGCTGCATATTTGCTACTGCCACTGGTACTGGATTTGGTACTATTGCCATGGGTATGGGGGTTTTATACCCTGCTGGTATTGCCCTAGGAGCCCATCCTGGATTATTGGCAGGGGCCATAATATCTGGAGGTGCTTTTGGTGACAACTTAGCTCCAGTATCCGATACAACCATTTGCTCCGCAACCAGCCAAGGGGTAGACGTACCAGGAGTTGTAAGGTCCAGGCTTAAATATCCTTTCTAACTGTTATGTTTCTTACATAATCAGTCCTCAATTTCATCATATCTAAGTCTTGTAGATAGATTTGATCTATCCTATTTGGTATTACAATGTTCTTTCCAGGTATATTTTCCTTTGAATCGCCTCTTCTTATTTCTATACCATTGGATTTTGCAAATGTCAGTTGAGGCATAGGATGTTTACCTGCACCAGTATATTCAGTTTCTTGAACTACTATAATTTCATCTTGATCCATTTCAGCTGCAAGAGCAATAGCTGCAGCCAATGAAGTATTGCCAGCAGGTCCTCTCTCTAACCCTTCCAATTGAGCTAATAATTCTGTTACATAGAATACATCACCTTGAGTAATTGTAACATACCTATCCATATATCTTAATACTCTTGCAGCATTTCTTGGTACATCTGACCTATCAGGCATTGTAGTAAATGGAACTCCAAAGCCAGTATGTCCAGTTGTAAAGGATTTTCTATTAAAGTCCTTATCACTTGCCATATGAAGTCCAGATAGGTCTACAGAAGCTCCAATAACTTTTGTATCCTTTGCTCCTGCTTTCAATAAGCCTCTTGCAGTTCCAGTTAAATTTCCTCCTCCTGCATTTGTTACTACTACTGCATCTGGATATTTCCCTTCTCTTTCATAAACTTGATTTGCTATTTCATATCCTAAGGTTTCTACTCCTCCTATACCAAATGGTGTATATAAAGAAGCGTTAAAGAATCCAGTTTCTTCAAGTAATCTTAAGAACATATAAAATAGTTCAGGACCTACTGTTAGCTGTACTACTTCTGCACCATAGGCTTCACATTTTCTAGCCTTTTCTAAAATTTCTGGTTGTCCAACTTTTCTAGAGTCATATACTTCTTGGACTACTATACATTTAAGCCCTCTCATGGCAGCTTGACTAGCTACGGCTGCTCCATAGTTACCGCTTGTTGCTGCTATTACTCCCTTATATCCTCTCTTTTGAGCTTCATAAACTGAAATTGCAGCCCTTCTAGCCTTGAAAGAACCTGATGCATTGGCAGCTTCGTCCTTTATAAATATTCTTGCTCCTTTTCCTTTTGGAGCATATTTTCTAACCAAATTTGTAATGTTCTCCAATTCAAATAATGGAGTATTTCCTACCTTTGTTTCTCTTTGTATTTCTTGTATTTTTTCCATTGGATAGGAGTTCTCTTTCATCATTCTTTCATAATCAAATGCAATTTTACCGTATTCATAGACTTCATAATCTATTCCAAGAGCATTTTTCATGATTTCATTTTTTCTTTCCATTATTGCCTTATATGATAAATCACTCATATTACCCCTCCTATTAATTTTCCTTAAGTTCCATGCCTATTTCTAGTAATTCATGAACTGGATTACCAAAGTCGTGAACATGCCTTGGATTAATCTCTACAAGCTTTCCTTTTACAATTCTTCCACTAAGGGTTTTTACTGAAACTTCATCGCCAATACTTGCTTCATCATCCATAAGAAAACCCTTAATCCACATCATAAGTGGAGTAGCCTTTGTATCATCTGGCACTTGTGGTGCCCTTTCATCTGGTGTTAAAACTATGTTTTCAATTTCAACCCAATCATTCTTTCTTGCTTTATTCATCCAATATCCCTCCTATTATTTTTAATTTTTATTATTGCAACTTTTATGCCAAAAAAATAGAAATGAGCTTATTGGCCCATTTCTTGTCGTAAATTATATTTGTTTATTTTATTAATGAGTTGCCTTCTACTTATTCCTATTGCATTAGCTGTATGGGTTACATTAAAATCATGCTGCTTTAAGGCATTATAAAAATATTCCCTTTCAAACTCCTCCTTTGCCTTTTCATATGGAGCAACTTCTCTGTTCATTATATTCTCCTTTACAGGAAAATTTATGGCCCCAAGGTTATCCATTTTTAGTATACCGTTTTTAGATAATACCACTAACCTTTCAATCATGTTCTTTAATTCCCTAATATTCCCAGGATAATCATAATTCAATAAGTATTCTAAGGTATTACTTTCTATTTCATAAATATCCTTTTTCAACTCCTCTTTAAACATATCTATGAAGAAATATATCATGTCTTCTATATCTTCTTTTCTTTCCCTTAAAGGAGGAATCTCTATTGTAATTGTATTAATTCTATAAAATAAGTCTTCTCTAAAATTATTGCTTTTAACCTCTTTTATTAAATCTCTATTGGTGGCACATATAAGTCTGAAGTCCACAGGTATTTGCTTATTAGAACCTAATCTCTCAATTGTCCTGTTTTCTAATACTCTTAAAAATTTAACTTGAATATCATTTGAAATCTCTCCTATTTCATCAAGAAAAATAGTACCTCCATTGGCTTCTTCAAATCTTCCTATACGCTTTTCATTGGCTCCAGTAAAGGCCCCCTTTTCATGTCCAAATAGTTCGGATTCCAGTAGATTAGATGAAAAATACTGACAATTTATTGCTATAAAGGGCATTTTGGCTCTATCACTCATATCGTGTATTTTCTGTGCAATTACCTCTTTACCTACACCAGATTCTCCTAGTAAAAGGACATTTGCATTAGTATCTGCTACATCTTCCAATACAGCTAAGATTTCCTTCATCTTTTGGTTTTTAGTTTGATATAGGTATCTCTTTTTATCATTTCTTTTGGCAATCAAACTATGTTTTTTCCCAAGGCTTAGGATTTTTTTAGCCTTCTCTATTTCAAGAATCAGTTCATCTGGGTTGTTACCTTTAATAAAATATCCGAATGCACCTAGCTTCATAGCTTCTACAGCAGACTCCACATCACCATATCCCGTAATTATTATGACTTCAATGCTTTCACCATATAATTTCTTAATTCTCTTTAACACTTCTAGTCCATTAATCCCAGGCATAATATAATCACACAAAACTAGGGGATAAAACTCTCCTTCTAATAAATCCAATGCTTCACCACCGGAACTAGCTTCTCCTACCATAAATCCTTTGCTTTCCAATATTATTCTAATAGACTCTCTTTGTTCATCTTCATCATCTACAATCAAAATTTTAAATTTCCTATTCATCCTTTATCACCTCTTTATTCAAAGGAATAACAACCTTAAATACAGTTCCTTCTCCTAATTTGCTATCTACACTTATATCGCCATTTAATTTTTTTACTTCATTATATACTATATATAATCCTAGGCCCGTTCCTTTTCCAGGTTCTTTTGTAGTATAAAATGGATTAAAAATCTTTTCCAGGTCCTCCTTTGCTATTCCTATTCCAATATCTATACATTCTAATATTAAATTATTTCTTTTTTCATATGCCTTTATGGTTATTTTACCGCCATTTTTCATGGCATCCACTGCATTGTTTATTAGATTAATCAAAATATGTTTAAGTGATTCTTGATTTATAGGGACAACTAGTCCTTTATTACATACTACATCATACTCTATGTTATTTTTTTGCAATATCTTATTTTGCAGTTCAAGTATATTTTCTATAAAACTAAACATATTAGTTTTTTCCGTCCTATCTCCAGAAATTCTTGAAAAGTTTAATAAGTTATCTATAATTTTACTAGCCCTTGCAACTGCAGAATCGATTATCTTTAAGGATTTACTAACTAATTCCCAATTGTTAACAGAATTTCTTATAATATAACTATGATTTCTTATTATTCCTAAGGGATTTCTTATTTCATGGGCTATACCTGCTGCCAGCTCTCCAATAGCTAACATCTTATTAGCTTGTAGCAGTTTATTTGCACTAATCTTTTCATTAGTTATATCAAATAGGAAAATTAAAATGTATTTTTCAGGGGAATCTTTACCTTTTAAAGTGCTTAAACTAACCTGGTATATAAAATTGTTTAATTGCAACTCCTCGGTGATATAGGCTCCTTCATCAATAGCCCTATCAATTAGATTATCTAACTCCTTTGTAGCAAAAACACCTAAGGATTCCTTGTAATTTGATCCCAATACTTGCTCTTTGTTTTTAGATAGCTCTTTCAAAAAACCTCTATTGATATTCTTTATCCTCTTATATTCATCTAAAACCAACATATATTCTGTCATTCCATCAAAAACTGCCTGTAATTCATTGCGGCTATCTTCTAATTCTTTTGTACGCAGCTTTATTTGACTTTTAAGTGAGTAATTCCAAATAGCCATCAATCCTAAAATTACAAATACTATTATAATCGATATAAATATATATCCTTTTATACTATCTATACCCCTATATTTTACAATTGGAGTAGATATGCCAAACCATTTCTGCTGTATCTTTTCTAAGACATTTTTTTCATCCATTGAATTTATTGCCTTGTTTAAGATAGATACAAGCTTTGGCTTTGACTTGGGTATGGCAAAAACAACTTGATTCTCATATACTGCCTTTTCAATAATAGTTACTTGGTTATGTAAATTGTGTTTATCTATTTGATAAGTCATTACTGGCTCATCACCAAGGGTTGCATCTGCTTTTCCTTCAGAGACTAAAAGCAGTGCTTCTTCTAGGTCTGCTACAAAATATTGATTAATTTCGGGATAATTTTTGGCTAAATATTCACTGGCATAGTCTTCTTTCTGTATAGCCATAGTTCTGCCTTTTAGGTCCTCTAGGCTTTTAATCTCATTAGTTAGATTAGAATTAACTGCAAGTATTCCCCTTAAATTATATATGGGCTTAGAAAATAGGAATTTCTTAGATCGGTCTTCACTAGCAAACATGTCACACATATCAGCATTTCCACTAGATAATTCTGTCATAACATCTTCCCATAACAGTGGCTTAAGCTCGATTTTGGTCCCTAACTCTATTGATAAATAGTGTACATAGTCAATAAGTACTCCTTTATACTGGCCATCTGAATTGTCTAAATACCTTAATGGAGGTGCATTTCTGTCTGCAGCATAGATTAAGGGGCCATTATTGTTAAGCCATTCTATTTCCTCATCTGTAAGAGCCATATTCTTACCCATATGGAAGCCATAAAACTTATTTATAGAAATTATGGACATAAACACAGCCAATAAAAGTAAAAGGATTTTCAAAATATGTTTGCTAATTCTGGGTTTCAATCTTTCTCCCCCCAAGGCGTCTTATAAAATATGATTATATTTTACCATAATTCTACCTAATTCAAATAGCTGGAAAATAAAAAAAGGTGGAATAACCACCTTATAAATCTATTTTCTTTTCTATTAAATAGCCAGTAGCTAAAAAGCCAAGTACAATGAAGAGTAACTCTAATAAACTTCCAAATATATTAATATAGCCATCCAGATTACTTCCATATATGAATATTCTGCCTATATCACCAGTAATTGATGTGAGAGGAAAAACATCATAATAATGGAGAATTTTTAAGTTACTGATATCTAAATAATATGGGAATATTTGGCTAATCTTGATGATTAAATAACTAGTTAATCCGCTTAATACTAGGAAGATAACAAACCATAATCCACCTATTTTTTTATTTTTTATACTGACCTTACTTAAAACTATGGATAAATAAACTAAGACTAGGCTTAAAAACGTTGACTGTAATGATATTATTAATGAAGAAATAATTATTGATGTAGTCGTTCCCGGTCCTAAGAAAGATATAAGCCTTTTAATAGCTTGAATCCAAGTAGAACCATGAAAAACTGTAGCAAGGAATAAGTTGTATAGAACTATTGAAAGGGTTATTATAGCATACCAAATAACTCCAACTAATATCTTTGCTCCAAGGATTTTATGCCCTGTAAGGGGTAATGTAAAAGTCAAATAACCTCTGCTTTCATATAGTTCCTTTCTAAACAAACCAACTATATAAAGAAATGTAGATAAAAAGGCCCCAAAGATAGCCAATATTGAAATAAATAAGGTAAATGCCCTAATACCTGTAGCTTCATACGAAGTAGATACATTATATGACGCTTTATAAATATTATATTGTATGATAGTGGATGCAATTAATAATACTGCTATTATCCCTAAGATAAACCTATAGCTTCCCCTAATTTCATATTTCATATATTTTCTCATCATACCCCTCCTATGCTCCAAATATTTCCTTATATAGGTCGTCTATTTTCATATTTCTTTCTTCCCTCAAGGCTTCAGCATTTCCCAGCAAGTAAACCTCTCCCTCTTTTAGGAAGATAACCTCATCAAAGATATTTTCCATATCCCTGACTAAGTGAGTAGTAATAATCATAGTGCTTTCCTCATTATAGTTATTAATTATGGCATCAAGAATTTGATCCCTGGCCACTGGGTCTACGCCTGCTATGGGCTCATCTAAAATATATACCTTAGCATTTCTAGATAAAACCAAGCTAAGATTTAACTTTTCCATCATCCCCTTAGAAAGGGAGTCTACCTTCATATTCTTATCTAATTTCATAAAATCAAGTAGCTCATAAGCCCTATTTTCATCAAAATCTGCATAAAAATCCTTAAAGAAATTAATAGCGTCCTGTATATTCATCCAATCATATAGAAAATTCCTATCTGGTAAATAGGATATTATAGATTTTGTAGTTACTCCTGGCCTGTTTCCATCTATAAAAACTTCTCCCCCAGTGGGCCTTAAGATCCCAGCTAAAATCTTAATCAAAGTAGTCTTTCCACTGCCATTAGGGCCTAAGATTCCCACTACTTTGCCTTTTTCTATGGTTAAAGTCACATTATTTAAAGCTTTTTTATTGTGATAGGTCTTAGTTAGTCCCTTTATTTCAATGATATTTGCCATTATTAGCCCTCCTTTATCTTTTTATTTATTATCGAAAAAATATCCTCTAGGCTAAAACCTAAGGATTTCATATCTTCAATGAAACTATTTACTAGATTTGAAGCCATTTTTTGCTTTAAATCCTTAATAATCTCTTCATCTTCAGTTACAAAGGTTCCCATCCCTCTTTGTGTATATACTAAACCTTCCCTTTCCAACTCATGGTATGATCTTTGGATTGTATTTGGATTTACCTTTAGTTCAGTGGATAAATCTCTAACTGATGGCAATTTATCTCCCCCCCTAAGCTCTCCTTTGACTATCTGCTTTTTAATTAAATTCATAATTTGAATATAAATTGGTAAATTTTCATTAAATAACACAGTTTCACCTCCCTAGTGCATCGGTGTCCTAGTTTCATAATACACTATTGTCCTATGAATGTCAAGTAGATTTTGTATAAAAAAAATAAGCCCTTAGGCTTATTTTTGATTTTTTTTATTAAAGTCAAAGTTAATTTCTATAAAGGAACCCTTAGAAAATACAATCTTTAAGCCTATTAATATCAATATAATAGGCCATACTAATCTAAATGCATTGAAGTCAAATAAGTCTAAACGATTAGCCTGCAAAGCACCCCCAACTATAATAAGAATGAAATTACCTAATTTAGATGTTCTTTTATTAAAAAGGTTTATCAATCCTATTAAAATCAAAATACTTGGCCAGTAAAGTTTAAAGATTTGACCAAAGGATATAATATCTAATTGCTCTAGTAATAGGCCTGCACCTATTATAATCAACAAAACGCCCCAAAAATATTTGCCATTCATCTACATCCCCCTCTTTTTCAATTGACAGTTGACAACTGACAATTGCTTGCACTATTTACTCATTTTCCTTGACTTATCTGCACAGACTTTCATGGCTTCTATGATTGCAGTTCTAAAACCCTTTTCCTCTAGTTTAGCCACTGCTTCAATGGTAGTACCCTTAGGGGAGCACACATTATCCTTTAATTGACCTGGATGAATGCCTGTATCTAGAACCATCTTAGCAGCTCCAAGGACAGCTTGGGCTGCCATCTTGTATGCCTGCTTTCTTGGTATTCCTTCTAGTACTCCTCCATCAGCCATTGCCTCTATCATCATATAAACATAGGCTGGTGACGAACCGGAAAGAGCAGTGAAACCGTCCATTAAATCCTCGTTAATTGTTTCACATTTTCCAAAGCTGTTGAAAATCCTCATAACTTCTTCTTTTTTTACCCCATCAATATTTTTGTCAAAGGCTAGGGCAGTCATCCCTTCTCCCACCATGGCTGGAGTATTGGGCATAGCCCTTACTACCAATACATCACCCAGGATTTTTTTCATATAGTTGATGCTAATTCCTGCAGCTATTCCTATTATTACTTGTTCCTCCTTGATTATTTCATTTATTTCCTCCAGTACATCATCATACATATAAGGTTTTACAGCTATTACTATATAATCTGCCTCCTTAACTACCTCCTTATTATCTAAGGTGGTTTTTATGCCATATTGATTTTGTACTTCTTCTAAGGTTTTCTTAGTCCTTGCTGAAGCAATTATACTTTTAGGCATAACTAATTTCGATTTTATTATACCCCCAATCATTGCCTTGGCCATATTACCGCAACCAATAAATCCGATACATTTATCCATCATAACACCCCATTTAAGCAACTTATTTTTATATGATTAATATACCATATTTTGAGGCTTCAAGTCACTTTAATAAATTAAATTAATAAATTTCCCTGAACGTATTGACAAATGTCCTTTTTTGTGAATATAATAACATAAGGAAAGGATTTATCCTTGGGGATATGACATCCATATCCCTTTAAGGTCTCCTAAAAAGAGGTGATATTATGAAAAAGAAAAGAATTTTGCCTCTTATGCTCGTCCTATTAATTGTCTTTCCTATCCTAATCCTCGGTTTAAGCAAGTCCTATATAGTGACTCATTATAAGGCAATGTCTGAAGTTAAATCTAAATTCCAAGATTTAATATATCAATATGAAAGTTTTGATGATGAATTGCCCGTTGAAAATTGTATCAATATTGAGCTAAAAGATGATTTAACTGTAATTGAAAAGGACCTTGCCTTAGAGGATATAGAATATCTACTTAGTTTGCTAAAATATGGGTATGCTGGATATGAATTATTTGGTGGTGATGAAAGGTTTTCAAGGGCTAGAAGAAATATGATATGGTCTGTAAGAGAAGAATATGGGGATGTAATTTCTATTGATAGGTTTTTAGAAATTATATGTTCAGAATTAAAGTTTATACAAGATGCTCATTTCCTCATAGAGGATCAAAAGATGTGCGATTTTAGTAGGTATTTTAGCACCAGAGTATATGACTTTTACAGAGATAGCAATGGTTTTTATACCTTTATAGATGATAAATTATACTATCTAATTAAAGTAAACAGGGAAAGCCCTGATCCATATATGAAGCTTAGCCTAGATGAAGATGGAAATCTTATATATAACTTAGGTACTTTATCTGATACCCAAAAGGTTTGTATACCCTTAGAGCTACTTCTAGAATCAGATGAAGATATAAGAAAGGAAAAAGTCAGCTTATTCGAGTATATCCCCTACTACAAGGAAAAGCCCAAAAGCTATAATTATTATGAAATAGACGGCATTCCAGTTTTAGAAGTAAATAGTTTTTGCAGAATATCACCAGAGGATGAAAGTATTGAAGAGTTCATAAGGGATAGTTATTCTTTAAGAGATAAAGAAAACATCATCATAGACCTTCGTAACAATACTGGCGGAAGTACAATTAATATAGATAATTGGTATAGGGGCTTTACAGGCAAGAAACTGCAAAAAGATATAATTGAATCTGGCTTGTATACTGATACTAGTATTGCCTTATCAAAAAATAAATTCGAAAACAAGGAAAATGAAAAGGAAATAGTTAAAAAGCAATGCATTGATGTAATAGCTAGCTATGAAGAAAAGAGATTTTTCCCAGGCTGGAGCCCAATTGTATATAGGGAGTTTAAACCTATAGAAAACGATGTAAATATATATATTTTGGTAGACAAGTCTACTGCCTCTGCTGCAGAATTCTTCGCATATTACCTCAGGAAATTGGATAATGTCCTATTAATAGGTACTAATACAAATGGCTGTACACTAACAGGAAATTGCAGCACAGCCTACTTACCAAATTCCCAAATAAAACTACATCTGTCCCATAAGCTATATATGAATAAGAGTTTTGAAAACACCGATGGTATAGGACTCCTNCCTGATCTATGGGTTAAGCCAAGCCTGGCCTTAGAAAGAATAGTTAAATATATTAATAAAAATAAGTAAGGTTAGACCTTACTTATTTTTTATCTTTTGACTTTTAAGGCTAGAGGATCAGACAAGACTTCGTATCCTCCCATACTGGCTATTGTAATCAGGATTGCATTTATAATGGTAATTACTATGCTTTCTATGCCACTGCCTTCCCTAGCAAAAACAAATGTAAGTATTAAGGCTACAAAAAAGGCATATAGTCTAACTAAGGAATCGCCAAACCTTTTCTTCACTATGGATTTTGTAAATTGAACAATGACAGTAACTGCAGTAGTTAAGCCTACAAAGGTAGCCAAAGCATCTGGTCCCATAAGATTATCAAACATATAAATCCCCCCCTAAATACCTCTAATTGATTTTATGCTTGTTTTAGGGGAGATATTACATCATTCTGTCATTTGAACTAAATATTCACCTCTGGCCACATGGGTTGCACTGCCTGTCATTATGATTTCATAATTATCCCCTAATTCCACTTCTAATTTTCCCCCTTCAGTATTTACCAATACTTTACTATCTAATCTATCTAGTAAATTCCCTATAACTACTGAAGCACAGGAACCTGTACCACAGCCTAAGGTTCTGCCAGCGCCCCTTTCCCAAGTATAGATATTTATTGTATTTCTGTCTATGATCTCAACAAAGTTTACATTAGTTTTATTGGGGAAGAGTTTATGGTTCTCTATTTTTTTGCCTAAATCATTTATATTTATTTCTTTAATATCATCGACAAAGATTACTACATGGGGCACCCCTACTAGTACGGCTGAAAACTTATAATCCCTATTGTCTATATTTATTGTTTCCTCCAGGATTTTCTCCTTATGTATAGTAACTGGAATTTTAACTCCCTCAAAAATTGGCCTTCCCATATTTACTTTAATTTCACTTGCCTTATTGAATTGGTCCGTTTCTAAATCAATATATTGTATGCCTGCTAAGGTCTCTATGGAAATGGATTTCTTTTTCACTATGCCATAGTCAAATATATACTTTGTAAAGGACCTAATCCCATTACCGCACATTTCTCCTTGACTACCATCTGAATTATAATACAGCATCTTTATATCTGCTATGGCACTGTTTTCACATACCATGATGCCATCGCCGCCAACTCCAAAATGCCTATCACATATCTTTAAGGCCAAATCGTTATAGTCTACTCCTAAGTTTTTCCTCCCATCAAAAATTAAAAAATCATTACCTGCTGCCACATATTTGTCAAATCTCAATCCTTTCACATGCCCCACCCCTTTAAATTAATATAGTCAGTAAATTTATTATCTATAGTTTAATAACTTTCTCATACCATCATGTCCAATAATAGTTTTTGGAAATATCCTTATGGCATTTTCCTTATATACTTCTGGCTCATCCATGGAAGGGCTAAAATGGGTAAGCAATAGTTCATTGACATTTCCTTTAAGTGCTAAATTTGCAGCTTCTTCAAAGGTCATATGTTTATTGTTTATTGCCTTTTCCAAATCTTCATTATCCCCATAAGTACCTTCGCAGATAAACAAGTCACTATCTGAAATAAAGTCTACTATTTCCTCTGTAGGTCTAGTATCAGTTATATAGCTTAGCTTTATGCCCCTTCTTTCTTCACCCAAGACCATGTGGGGAAAATATTTCTTCCCATTCTGTTCAATAGTTTCACCTCTTTGAAGTATTTTCCAAATTTCCTTGGGTACATTATTTAATTCTGCCTTTTCAGGGACAAACTTGGGCATCCTCTTTACATAGAAGCTATAGCCTAAGCAATGGCATGAATGGTCTAATTCAATGGTTTTTAGGACCATATCACAATTGTTGGAAGCCTTAGAATCTTCTATTTCTTCTAATTCTAAACCTGCCTTATTGGCTTTAATAGCTATGGGCTTCTTAGGATTTTCGATTATATATATATCATAGGGAAGGTAAGATAAGGACAACAACAGGCCATTTAATACCTTTGCTAAGCCATAGGGTCCTATTATAGTCACTAGTTCAGTTCTGTCGCTATTTCCCATGGTAGATAAAAGCCCCGGCAGTCCAAAAATATGGTCTCCATGGAAGTGGGTAATACATATTAAATCTATGGATTTAAAGCCTGTTTTAAATTTTCTCATGGCCACTTGGGTCCCTTCCCCACAGTCTATAAGGATTTTTCTTCCTTTAAAATTCAATAAAGTGGATGCTAAATACCTATTGACCATAGGCATACCGCCACCAGTTCCTAGTAAAGTCACATCTATCACGTAAATCTCTCCTAACAATAAAATTATATTTCAAATATTATGTTTTTTCCATTATATAATAATATACAAAAAAATCCCACAAAAATGTGAGATTAATTGTACTTTCTTTTATCTCCAAATAACTCATCCTTGGTATACATTGCTATTTTATATATATGGTCTGCAATCCTTTCCAAATGGCTAATTATATCTATATATATGACTCCAGCATCAATACTACATAACCCCCTGTTTAATCTCTCTAGATGATTTTTTTGAAAGGTTTCACTTAATTCATCTATCTTATTTTCCAACTTTTTAATATTCATTATGCTTTTTGGATCCCTTTTCTTTAAAGTCTTTATCGTATTGTCAAGCATATCTAAGATATTTTTTTCTAATTCCTTCAATTCTTCTATGGCCATAGGTGAAAAGGGCAGCCTTCCATCTATTTTTTTATTGGTAAGGGAGACTATTTCAATTACCCTGTCTCCTGACCTTTCAATATTGTTGATACTACTTATCATGGCTGGTACCATAATGGACTGGCTTTCCGTTAATTCTCTCTTTGATATCTCCACAATATATGTAGTAAATTCCTTTTGCATTTCATTTATTATGTACTCATTATCAGAGATTTCTCCTATTTTTTTAGTGTCTTCATTATATATCAATTCCATTACATCTTTTATCATGGTTTTAAGTATTTCCATTCCCCTAATGAGCTCATTTCTGGCTGCCTCTAAGGAAGCCACAGGTTTATCTAAAAGGAGTTTGTTCAGTAGAGCTTTTCCATTTACCTTTTCTGCCTTGCTCCTGACTATTTTATTTAGGAAGCTAACATAGTATTTTGTAATAGGTAAAAATATCACTGCACTTAATAGGTTAAAAATAGTATGTGAATTGGCAATATACACCGATATATCAAGATTAGTATGGAAATATTCTGTTGCCCATATTACTATTTTCATAAATATAGGTAGGGCTATCCAGGTTAGTATGACCCCAAATACATTGTATAGGGTATGCCCCCAAGCGGTTCTTCTTGCATTGGCATTTCCTGTCAAACTTGCTACCTGAGCAGTAACACAAGTACCTATATTGTCTCCAAGCATCAAGTATATGGCAGACTTTAAGTCTAATAGGCCAGCTTGGCCTAATATCATTACAAGTCCAACTGTAGCAGCACTACTATGTACCATAGCTGTTGCAACTATACCCAGTAAAACTCCGACTATTGGAATAGAAGCATACTCAGTGAAAAAATACCTTAGGGTTTCACTCTCCTGCATATAGGGAATTCCACTGTTTAGTATTTTAAGGCCTAGAAACATCATTCCAAATCCCATCAAGGCTTGGCCTATATTTTTCAACTTTTTATTTTTGGCAATATAATTTATTCCAAAGCCTATGCCCAGTACAGGAAGAGCAATATCTGTTAGCTTAAATTTAAAGCTGAAGGCCATTAGCTGTGCTGTTATAGTAGTCCCAATATTAGCACCGTAGATAATTCCCATGGCTTGGGAAAGGTTCATTAAACCGGAGTTTACAAATCCTACAGTTAAAACTGTAATGGCTGTACTACTTTGTACTATTGCTGTAACTAAGGTACCCACAAAAAAAGCACTTAATGTGTTGCCAGTTAAAGCTGTGAGGATTTTTTTCATAGTCTCTCCTGAAGCCTTTTCGAGACCATCTCCCATCATATCAACACCGTACATTAAAAGAGCAGTTCCTCCAATAAGACCAAATATTAACTCCTCCATTTTAATACCCCCGGTATGAAATTTTCAAAACAAATCCTAAGCATATTAACAAAGAGTCCCTTAGTTTCATTTTATCAATAAGTTAAAATAAAAACAATAATAATTAGTTTGTTAACAAACAGAAAAGGCTTATAATAAGATTGATACTTCATGGTTTCTAGGTATAGAAAAAATAAGCAAAATAATAGGCTAGGAAAATTCCTAGCCTATTATTAGTACACCCGAGAGGACTCGAACCCCCAACCCTCTGATCCGAAGTCAGATGCTCTATCCAGTTGAGCTACGGGTGCAAATTATTAATAAAAAAAATTGGCCTTGGCCAATTTTAAATGGTGCGGGAGAGAGGACTTGAACCCCCACGTCAAAGACACTAGATCCTAAGTCTAGCGCGTCTGCCAGTTCCGCCACTCCCGCATATTGTAATGGCCCACTGGGCATTACATATGGTGACCCATCCGCGACTCGAACGCGGGACACCCTGATTAAAAGTCAGGTGCTCTGCCTACTGAGCTAATGGGTCATATTGAAAAATGGGGTGGATGATGGGATTCGAACCCACGATCTCCAGAGCCACAATCTGGCGCCTTAACCAACTAGGCCACACCCACCATATATCCTACAGCGCACCTAGGAGGATTCGAACCCCCGGCACACGGATTAGAAGTCCGTTGCTCTATCCAGCTGAGCTATAGGTGCATAATCGCTGTTTGCAAAGCGTATAGAAAAATTAGGGTTAAAGCGGGTAAAGGGAATCGAACCCTCGCAGCTGGCTTGGGAAGCCAGTGCTCTACCACTGAGCTATACCCGCAGGATTAAATACTCAGTGACATTTTGAGCAAACTTCAATTGCTACAATTTAAAATTATAACAGCTACTATTATTTTTGTCAAGAGAAAATATTTATTTTATTTCAATTAACTTTCCTTCTACTATGTCATTTATTGTTAAAATGCCAACAGTATTTTTCCTATTAAATCCCCTTGGATAGGTTGGACTACCTGGATTCATTATAGTTAGACCATCTATTTTTTCTATCATTGGCACATGGGTATGTCCAAATAATACCAAATCTACATTTAATTCTAAGGCCTTGTAGTACAAGTTTGTAATGCCTTGTTTCACATTATATTTATGGCCATGGGTTAAAAAGATCTTCTTCCCTTTAATTTCCACTAGCTCATCAAAATTATAAGCTGGCCTAAGTAAGTCTCCATTTCCCCTTACAATTATTGTAGGTATATTAAATGCTCTGCCTATATTTAGGCCATCTTCTACATAGTCTCCTAAGTGAAATAACATATCAAATTTTCCCATATTTTCCATGTTATGGACTACACTGTCAATATTACCATGGGTATCTGATACTACTAAGATCTTCATATCTAATCCTCTAATAATTGTAATATTTTTTCTCTTAATTTTTCTAAGGCCTTTGCTCTGTGGGATATTTTGTTTTTTATATTTTCATCTAGTTCACCAAAGGTCTTTGTGTAACCATCTGGAATAAATAGTGGATCATATCCAAATCCATTCCTTCCCTTGGGCTCAAAGCCAATTGTCCCTTTACATTCTCCCTTTACAATTATTATTTCCTTATCTTCAGTAATCAATGACATTACTGCCATAAACTTGGCTTTTCTCTCTTCCATGGGAATGTCCTTTAATTTTTGTAAAAGCTTTTCAATGTTCTTCTTATCATTTCCTTCTTCCCCACCATACCTGGAAGAATAAACTCCTGGCTCACCATTTAAAATATCTACAAATAAGCCAGAGTCATCGGCTAAAACCATATAATCTAGTTTTTCTGCCAATCCCTTAGCCTTTTTTATACTATTTTCCTCCAAGGTATTGCCATCTTCCACTATGTCTATATTACCTAAGCCTATATCTTTTTTCGATAAGACTTCTATGGGTAGGCCTTCTAAGATTTTTCTAATTTCCTCTACCTTGTGTTCATTACCTGTTGAAAGTACTAGTTTTCTATACTTCATCTTTGCTTCTCCTTTAGTTTCTTCCCATTATATTTTAACAAAAAACATGAATTTTATCTACAGGAAATAAGATTTTTGCCATAATCTGTTTGCCATAACCTGCTGGATGAAAATCCAAAAAACAAATAATAGGCGAGTATCCTCGCCCACTAGTTTAATTCCTCAGGTCACTATCAATTCTCCATTGGCTTTTTTTAGTATTCGTTGGCAAATACCGGTATTGCAGAGTTAATGGCTTCTCCATCTATAAGCAGCTCTACATTTTCTATTTCTTCAAATTGGCTTAATGTTAATCCTATATTTTTTAATAAATTGCTTATGGCTCCATCCTCTATATTGTCAGTGTAACCATCATAGGATATGTCTACATAAGCAGTACCATCCTTTACTTCAACTCCATGTAGCATTATACCCCTAGGAATATCTGAATATAGCCCCATATCTACTGGTGGTCCTTCAAATAATAAATCAAGGGCTGAATATACATTGGCGACGGGTGCCATAGTTGGTATGGTTACAGGAACATAATATTCAAATTCTTCTGTATCCATACCTTTATAATATACAACTACCTTGGACCTGCCATCTTCAGGATTACCTATCAGGTTGATATCTTCCCTTGCCAAGGGTTTACTAATATCATAACCATAATTAGTAGACGGTAAAATCTTACCTCCTACAAGAATTTGTACTTCTTTAATTGTAGGAAATTCAGTTAAGGTATATACTACACCCTTAATGAAGTTTTCCTCATCCTTTTCTGTCTGATTGTTTAAAACATCTTCAGAAAAGTCTACTTTGCACAATCCATTTTCATTAACCGATATACCTAAGATTTCCGTACCTGCTGGTATTATAGGTAAAAGGCCAGTAGGAGCTAAGATTTCCCTTAATTCCGGAGAATCTATCATATTCTTCAAAGTAGCTCTAGCTATTCCTTCTTCCCAAGGTATTTTTCTCATTAAGGGTATCAAAAACCCATCTCCATTTTTAAAATACATTACTGTTTTTCTCATGCCTTCGTCATCTTCTACCACTACAATATCTTCGTCTGACCTTATTATCTCGATTTCATCATCCTTTGCCTCTAGCCTATTATCAATTAGGTTCTTCCCTAATTTCAATACCGTTAATCCTAAGACTATTATCAGTGCAAACAGTATTATCCTTCTATTTACCATTGCCAACCCTCCTAGTTTATACTATTACATTATATTAGGAGAGTTGTCAGACTATGATTAATTTATATTTTACTTTTTCACCGTCACAAAAAATCCGCCGCTAATGGGACTAATATTATTTACTGTAATAAAGGCATGTTTATCATGCTCATATACTGTCTTCTTTAGAACCTCTAAGTCTTTCCTCTTAATTGCCACATTCAATATTTCCTTAGTCCCCTCTAGCCCCTGACCTTCCGTGACAGTTACGCCAAACCCTTTCTCTCTCAATTCATTTATCAATGGGTCCTTATCAGGTATTTTCAATATAATTTGAACTGCCAGGTTTCCTAAGGCTATTTTATTTTCTATGGTTATCCCTAAGTATGTGCCGCAAGCAAATCCTAAGGCATAACTTAATAGGTTCAACGGATTGTCTAGATTGCTGACTACCTTGCTCAAGGCTGTAACATAAATACAAATCTCAAAGAATCCAATTAAAGATGCTTGTAGCTTCCGGCCTTGGACAACCATCAAGGTTCTGATTGTGGCAAGGGTTACATCTGTCACCCTAGCAAAGAAGATGAATAAATAGCCTAAAATATACTCCACAAGTTCACCCCCAAAATATAATAAGCAAGGTTTCCCTTGCTTATTATATTAATTCATCTCCAAATAATTTTCTATACCTTTTATAATGGAATCAACTATTTTGTTTTGGTATTCTTCTGTAAACAGAAGCTGTTCTTCATCAGGGTTAGATAAAAATCCTGTTTCAACCAACACTGCAGGCATCTTAGTTTCCCTAAGAACGACTAAATTAGGTCTTTGAATTATGCCCTTGTCAACTGCCCCAGTACCAGCAAGTAATGCATCCATCATAGCCCTAGCAAATGGGAATTGATCTACTTCCTTTATACTGGATTGAGTAGCAGGACAATATAAAACCTGTATACCTGCATGGACCCTATTAACATGTGAATTTCCATGTATGCTTATAAACAAGTCTGCATTGATATCATTAGCTATTCTTGCTCTTTCATATAGGTCAACATCCACGTCAGTTTCCCTAGTCATTATGACATTGTAGCCTAAGTCTTCTAGTTTATCCCTTAATTTTAAGGAAATACTAAGGTTTAAGTCCTTTTCATACCTATTTCTAACTGATATGGCTCCTGGTTTATCTCCACCATGGCCTGGGTCAATGACTATAATCTTATCAGATTTGTCTAGGTTTACTTTTCTACTTAGTGACAAAATAATTTCTTTATCTACCTTATCTGATAGTAGCCTATATTCTATAGGCCTCATAAACCTAATGGATAATTTAGTTTCCACATCATCTTTTACTACATCTACCTTTTCTATAAATCCATCCCTAATAATAATTGTTCCTTCATTTAAATCAGTATTTTCACTTGGTATTGTTACAATTAAATTTCTAGCTGTTTCATCTAAGTCTACCTTATATTCTGTTTCCATAGAATTCTTAATGGTAAAGAGTTTTCCATCATCTGCAGTAGTATAGGAAATATTTTCCCATAGAGATTTTTCTGGATAGATTATAATTTTGTCTCCATAAGTGTCTATTTTAACACTTGGATCCTTTACACCCTCTTTTATATCTAAGACTATCCTAACGATTTGGTCTGTAGGACTATAATTGTTATCAGCTGAAAATTGAGATACTCTTATCCTTTTAATAAAGCCCAGTTCATAATCATAACTATAATAAGTGTCCCCTAATAAGGTTGAGTCTAATAAGTCTATAACAAACCTTTCCGGATTCTTTAGGCTCATAAAATTCATCTTAGCATTGGCAGCGCCTTCTACTACTATAACCTGTTTACCGTCTACAATTTCCTTTGTTATTGGGCCTATCTGATTTCCTCCAAAGGAAAGGACTAAGCCTGTACCATCATTAGAACTAGTTATATTATAGTTTTCCTTATTCTTCAATGTAACTACGACCCTAGTAATATTTGGCTCATATGAATATTGTGAATACTGGACCCTTTCAATTATCTCATCATCCACATCAATGGAACCAGGTTTATCCTTAGTATCAGGTAATGATAGCTTAGCATTTTCTATATCTATTACCAACTTGTTTGAACTTTCTAAATACATAGTAGTATATTCAAGTTTCTCACTGCTATTTATAACAATCTTTTTGCTTCCTGTACTTCCCTTATGTATCGAAATATTGTCTATAATACTTACTCCTTCTTGGCCTTGTGAAGAATTAATGAATGGTATGCCCTTTTCATTATCCCAACCAACTTCATAGCCAAAAATTTCAGTTACAAATCTTAAAGGAACCATAGTTCTGGCACTTTCATTGCCAATTGAAGCCAATTTTGGAATGGCATATTTATCTAAGAGCTTTTTCTCACCATTTATAATGGCAACATTGCTATCTATAGTAAATCTAGCTTCCTTTTCTCCATAAGTAACTATGGCTGTCCTGGTATTTTGATCCCAGTCAACCTTTGCGCCGTAATTTTCAGCTACAAACCTAATAGGGACTAAAGTCCTATCCACATAGACAAAAGAGGGGAATTCTGTATTTATTACCTTTCCATCCATAACAATTGGTACTTGTCTTACAGCTACCTTTGTTCCACCCATACTAACTAGAATCCTATTATCGGAAGCATGTCCAATTTGACTGAATATAAGTAACATAACAAATACTAGCAATACTGCTCTTTTCATCTTCATGTTATTACCCCCTTATGTCTTGTCCTAGAAACTAGCTTATGTTATTTATATCATTTAATCAATAATTATGTCAACAGATTCCGAATTTTGTAATCATATTGTAACGGTACTGTAATATTGATTCTAAAAATCTAGGACCTTATATAATTCATCGCTGGAAGGGGGCTCTATTTCAATGGTATGACCAGTTTTTTCCAATAATATCTTAGATTCTATCACTTCTCCAATAACAGTTGATTTAATTCCATTTCTACTTAATTCTTCATTTATTTTAGAAACCTTGTCTTCACCTGCGATTATTAGCATTGAGCCGCTGGATATTAGCCTATATATATCTATGTTCAGCAAAGTTCCAATCTCCCTAGTAATGGTATTTACTGGTATTAAATCCTCCTTAATCTTTATTCCCTTATTTATGGCCTTTGAAGCCTCCCACACTGCACCAAAAACTCCCCCTTCTGTAATATCGTGCATATATTTTACCCCTATTTGTCCACAGATTATGCCTTCTTTAACGACACTTATCATATTGCCTAAGTTTTGTGCCTCTATTAGTTTTTCCTCCCCTATCTTATCCTTTAACTTATCATTAAGCTCCTTTGCAATAATGGCTGTACCCTCAATGCCAACCCATTTTGTAACCATAACCTTATCTCCCACTTTTATGTCTTTTATGTTTGGTAATTTATCTTTTTTCTGTTTTCCAATAACAGTAGAGCTAATTATGATCCTATTGACCCCGTCTGTAATCTCTGTATGTCCTCCCATTATTTCTATATTAATTTCTTCTGCAGCTTTGGAGGCATCTATCATTATGTTTTCTATATCTTCTATGGCAGTTTCTGGTGGCGCCAGTATGGTTAGAAGTACTCCCAAGGGCTCTGCTCCGCTAGTGGCCACATCATTACAAGAAACATGTACTGCCAGGCTTCCTAAATCCTTAGTGGCTCCAGTAATAGGGTCTGTACTCATTACACAAACTTCCTCACCAAAATCAACTATGGCACTATCCTTGCCAATGGCAGCACCCACTAGGATTTCTTTTCTCTTAGTTTTTATATTTGAAATAACTATTTTTTCCAAAATTTCATTAGGTAGTTTGCCGATTTCCATATTATGCTCCTCCTTGACACCTTATTAGTAAATATATTGTACCACATATATAACACTTTTTACAGCCTTGGGTACACTTTTAGAACACTTTATATTTAATAATAAGAATTATTTTGGATAAACTATTTATAAGAATAGGCAGTAAAGATATGTAAATTGTTCTCTTTCAAATGGGAGGGTTAACATTGTTGATACCATGTTCTGAAAATTGCATCTATGCAGAGGAGGGCCTTTGTACTTTGAAATCAGTTATCCCTCCATCAAATACCCCAACTAAGGATTGCCCTTATTTTAAGGAAAAAAAGAAAAAAAATTAGGGGTCTCTTTTGACCCCTTTATCTTAATTAGGACTGGGCTAATTCTAAATCCAGCTCACCTTCCTGCTTTGCAATTACAGTAGTACAAACAGCATCTCCTGTAATATTAATGGCAGTTCTCCCCATATCAACTATCCTATCTATACCCATGAGTAAACCTATACCTTCTAGTGGTAGGCCTACCGACTGTAATACCATGGATAACATTATAATACCTGCTCCTGGCACCCCTGCAGTACCTATGGATGCTAGGGTAGCAGTTAAGATTACTGTTAACATCATGCCAAAAGTCATTTCATATCCATATACCTGTGCTATGAAAAATACTGCTATCCCCTGCATTATAGCAGTACCATCCATGTTGACAGTGGCTCCTAAGGGGATTGTAAAGGATGCAATATTCTTTGATACACCCAATTCCTTTTCCACTATTTCCAAGGATACTGGTACTGTAGCATTGCTGCTGGCTGTAGAAAAGGCTACAGACATGGCAGGTAAAAACTTCTTATAGAACTTCAGTGGGGACAAGTTGGTAAATCCTTTTAATAATCCGCCATATACGAAGACTGCATGGATGATTAAGCCTACATATACTAATAATATATACTTCATCAGTGGAACCATTAAGGTATATCCAACAGTTGCAAAGGTCCTTGCCACAAGACCAAAAACTCCTACAGGGGCAAATATCATTACTATTTCAACTAATTTCATAATAAGGTCATTTAATCCTACAAATAGTTTTTGTATAAAGTCTGCCTTTGGCCCTAAGATGGATATTCCAATACCTGTTAAAATGGCAAATACAATAATTTGAAGCATATTTCCTCCAGCCATGGCTGCTATTGGATTGGTTGGGACCATTTCATAAAGGATTTGAACAATCGGTATCCTAGGATTAATAGTTGGTTCAACTACCTCGATTGCTGATAGATCTACACCTACACCAGGTTTTATAAAATAGCCTAATATTAAGGCTAGCATTACAGCTATGGCAGTAGTAGTCAAGTAAAATCCTATAGTCTTTACTCCCACTCTTCCCAGTTTCTTTATATCCCCTATGCTAGCTGTACCATTAACTAAGGAAATAAAGACTAAGGGCACAACTAACATCATAATTCCTCTTAAGAAAATTTGTCCTAACAATTGAAATATTCCGTTTATCAAAATAGTATCCTTTAGTATCCCACTAGGCAAGCTATAAACGATGATTCCAGCAATTAATCCAAGCAAAAGGCCTATTAGGACCTTTGATGTAAGGCTCATTTTCTTCTTTGACATACTAATCCCCCTTATAAAACAAAATATGTTATCATTTATAATAATTATTGTATCCTAGTGGGAATATTTTATCAAGTGGGAATAGTCTGAATATTTTTTTTGACAAAGAAATAGGCTCCCTAAGGAACCTATTACATTTTATTTATCAAATCTAAGATCATCTTATTTACTAATTGGGGGTTAGCCTTACCCTTTGTAGCCTTCATTACTTGCCCTACTAAGAAGCCTAAGGCCCTGTCTTTACCGTTTTTATAATCTATAACAGATTGTTGATTTTCACTTAGTACCTTTTCAACCACTTCTAAGATTTGAGACTCATCGGTGATTTGAATTAAGCCCTTTTCTTTTACTATTACTTCGGGATCCTTGCCTGTCTCAAAGACCTCCCTTAAGACCTTCTTTCCAGTATTATTGTTTATTTTTCCAGACTTAATTAAGGATAACAATTGTCCCAAGGCCTTAGGACTTAGTTTAGTGTCTTCTATTTCCACTTCTTCATCTTTCAATCTTCTTAAAACATCTCCCATAATCCAATTGCTAACAAGCTTTGTATCATCAATATATTTAAGGGTTTCCTCATAGAATGAGGCTAAGTCCTTTGAAGCAGTTAANACTCCTGCATCATATTCTGAAAGATTATATTGTCTCATAAACCTTTCCTTTTTATGGTGAGGAAGTTCAGGAAGCTTATTTCTTATCTCCTCTATCCAGGTATCAGGTATTTCTATAGGGGCCAAGTCTCCATCTACAGCATACCTATAGTCCTCTGCTTCACCTTTTTCCCTCATGGTTACAGTTTCATTTTTTACTTCGTCCCATCTTCTAGTTTCTCTAACTGTGTTCTTGCCTTCCTTAAGAAGTTGAATATGCCTTTTCTCTTCAAATTCCATGGCCTTTACTGCTCCCTTAAAGGAGTTAAGGTTTTTTATCTCTGTAATATTTGTTTTGGCACCAGTTTCAGTATCTACTACATTTATATTTATGTCGCATCTCAGGGAACCTTCTTCCATTTTACAATCGGATACTTCAATATACTTTAATGTAGACCTGAGTTTCTCCAAAAACAACCTGGCTTCCTCTGGAGTATTCATATCCGGCCTAGTGACTATTTCGATTAAGGGAACTCCTGACCTATTATAATCTATTAAAGTATCTCCATCCATTGTATGGGTTAACTTCCCTGTGTCTTCCTCTATGTGAATTCTTTGAAGATTTATTTTCTTTGCACCATCTTCTAATTCTATTTCAATATACCCGCCTTCACATAGGGGTATATCGTCTTGAGAAATTTGGTATCCCTTGACTAAATCTGCATAGTAGTAGTTTTTTCTATCCATTTTAGTTTTTGTATTGATTTTACAATTAAAGGCTATTCCTGCCTTAATTGCATATTCTATGGCAGTTTTGTTAATTACAGGCAAAGAGCCTGGTAATCCTAAGCAAACTGGACAACAATGGGTGTTAGCCTCTCCACCAAAGGTATTGGGACAAGCACAAAACATTTTAGTGTTAGTAGCTAGTTCCACATGGATTTCAAGGCCTATTATGGTTTTATATGCCATTTTTCATCCCTCCTTCAAATGCAAGACCAGCTTTTATGATGTTCATTTCCTTAAATCTATCTCCAATTATTTGAAGTCCTACTGGAAGTCCGTCTACATATCCACAGGGAATACTCATGGCACATAATCCCGCTAGATTTACTGGTGCTGTAAAGATACTCGTTAAATCCTTAGTCAAAGGCTCATCCTTTAACTTTCCTAATTGGAAGGGCAATATGGGAGATGTAGGAGTTAAGATTATATCGTAGTCTTTAAAGGCCTTATTGAAATCATCTATTATCAAGGTTCTCATCTTCAATGCCTTTTCATAATATTCCCTTCCAAGACCCATACTTAAATAATAGGTCCCCATGAGTATCCTTCTTTTAACTTCATCTCCAAAGGCTTCATTTCTCGAATTTATATACAATTCATCTAAGGTTGAATATTCTTTTGCCCTATATCCATATCTAAGGCCATCGAATCTAGCCATATTGGAGCTGATTTCCGCTGCAGATATGACATGATAAGTAGATAGGCCATATTCTAAATGGGGTAAGGTAATTTCCTCTACCTTAGCTCCTAAGGATTGGAATACCTTTATTACCTTATCCATGACTCCTATCAATCTCTTATCAATTTGGTCTAGATAGATTTCCCTAGGAATTCCAATCTTCATTCCTTTTATATATTCTGTAGGCTCTAAGTCCTTTTCTACCACTAAATGGGTGGGATTTTCATAAGAAGTAGAATCCTTTTCATCGTAGCCAACAATGGCTGAAAGCATAAGAGCTGCATCGGATACATCTCTACCAAAAACTCCAACTGTATCTAAGGTATTGGCCAATGAAACTACTCCGTATCTAGATACTAAGCCATAGGAGGGCTTGATACCTACAATATCACAATAAGCAGCAGGCTGCCTAGTAGAGCCTCCAGTATCTGTCCCCAAGGCTAAGGCAACTTCCTCGGCCTTCACTGCTGCAGCTGAACCACCTGAGGAACCTCCAGGTACTAGGTTTGTATTTACAGGATTCCTAGTTGGACCAAAAAATGATGTTTCATTAGATGAACCCATGGCAAATTCATCCATGTTAGTCTTACCTATGATTATTCCATCTTGAGCCTTTATTTTCTCTACTACAGTTGCATCATAGGGAGACCTGTAATTCTCAAGCATTTTAGAGCCACAGGTAGTTTTAGTGTCCTTAGTTACAATATTATCCTTTAAAGCTATGGGAATTCCTCCTAAGGCTCCCAATTCTTCTCCATTTTTTATTTTCTCATCTACTTTTTCTGCAGCTTCCAATGCCCCTTCTTTGTTTATTGAAATGAAGGCATTAATATCCTTATCAATTTCTTCTATTCTATTTAGATGGGCTTTCACAACTTCTGTGGCAGACAGCTCTTTTTTCAATATTTTCTCCTTAATTTCTACAGCTGATAATTTTACAATATCCATGGTTTCACTCCTTTTATTCTACAATCTTTAGCAGTTTAAAATACCCATATTGTTTTTCTACAGTATTCTCCAGTACTTCATCCCTGTCTAAAGATGGCCCCACTATATCTTCTCTAAGCCTTTGAACATGTTTATTTACACCTAAGGTAGGTGCAACATTTTCCAAATCTATTTGGTTGAAAGCCTCCAATTCCTTTAAAGTTACATTGAATTCATGGATTATCCTTTCCTTTTCCTCTTCTGCAAACTTTAATTTACATAGATGTGCAATGTGATCTACCTGCTCCTTAGTTACCATTATTTAACCTCCTTTTTATTCAATTGGCAATTGACAGTTGATAATGTTATAGCTATGCTATAGGGCCATTATAAATATCCTTGTCATTGACTTTCTGTAATTGTCTATTGTCAATTATACATTCTCTATTGTTTGAAATTGTCAATTGTCAATTTTCATTGTCCATTGGATTAAGTTCACTATTCACTAATAATAAACTTTCCGTTTTCCATCCTTACTATCTTAATCCCCAATTCCACCGCCTTAGTATATTTGGAGCCTGGGTTTTCCCCTACTATTACATAGTCAGTTTTTTTGCTTACGGAGCTTGTAACCTTTCCACCCATTTTTTCTACCATATCTTTAATTTCATTCCTACTATATCCTTCTATGGTACCTGTAATGACTACAGTCTTATCTGTAAATATGGATTCTTCCACTTCCACTTCTTCATAATAGGGATTTACGCCTTCTGCTAATAACTTATCAAGGGCCTCATTTATTCTAGGATCTTGGAAAAACTCTATGATGCTGTTGGCTATTACTTCTCCAATTTCTCCAACTGTTATCAATTCTTCGAAGGTGGCCTTTCTCAACCTATCTAAGGATTTAAAATGATTGGCCAAGTCTGTTGCAGTCTTTATACCTACATTGTTAATGCCTAGGGCATATATAAAAGAATTCAAAGGTATATTCTTAGACCTTTCTATGGCTTCCAATAAATTATTTGTCTTCTTTTCCTTAAATCCTTCTAGCTTTATTAAGTCCTCATATTTGATTTCATATATGTCAGGTAAATCGGTAATATTTAATTCCTCTACAAGCTTTTCTGCAGTCTTCTCGCTAAAGCCTTCTATATTCATGGCATCTCTACTGGCAAAATGGACTAGCCTTGACACTAGTTGAGGCTTACAGGANAAGGAATTTGGACAAAATATATGGACACCATTTTGATATAGTNCTGAGCCGCAGGCTGGACAGTGGGTAGGTTTTTCGATTTCNAAGGTTTCCTCGTGGGTTTCAACGGTACCTAAGATTTCCGGTATTACATCGTTGGACCTTCTGATTAAAACCCTAGAATTAATCTTGACTCCCTTCCTTAAAATATCATCATAATTGTTTAAGGTAGCCCTTCTAACTGTAACCCCGCCAATTTCTACAGGTTCCAATATGGCCGTAGGTGTAACCTTAGCTGTCCTACCTACATTCCAAACTACACCTATTAGTTTTGTCGTAGTTTCCTCTGCTTCAAACTTGTAGGCCATGGCCCACCTAGGAAATTTATTGGTATATCCTAGGACCTCCCTAGTCCGCATATGGCTTATCTTAATAACTAAGCCATCAGTTAATAAGTCTAACTTATGCCTTTCATCCTTTATTCTCTCAATTTCTTCTATTACCCCTTCTATGGATTCAAACTCCTTTGCATAGGGAAATACAGGAAACCTGTTATCCTTTAAAAATTCCAAGACTTCCATATGGTCATTGAAGGTTTTTCCTTCTATATATCCTACATTGTAGAAGTATGCAACAAGCTTTCTTTCTTCAGTTACCTTTGGGTCTAGATTTCTCAAAGCCCCTGCTGCAGCATTTCTAGCATTTTTCAGAGGTTCTGCTGCCTTTTTATTATATTCTTCCAAAACTGATAAGGGCATTAGGCCTTCTCCCTGTACTTCTATGGTCCCCTTAAAATCAATTATTAAGGGGATTGATTTTATAGTCTTTATTTGGGGTAATATGGCTTCTCCAACTATCCCATTGCCCCTGGTGGCCCCTTGGACTAAAATTCCGTCTTTATAAGTTAGGTTAATAGTCAGGCCGTCAAACTTATATTCAAGTATATACTTAGGGGGTGGTAATTTATCTTCATTTTTTGAATTATAATCATTAATTGTCCTTTTTACCCTATTATCCCAGCTAAGCAAATCACCATAAGTTTGGCTCTTGTCTAAGCTCCACAGCCTTCCTAAATGAGTATGTTTTTCAAACTTGTCTAAGATTTGTCCACCTACCCTTTGGGTTGGAGAATAGGGAAAAATTATATTGGTCTCCCTCTCCAAGGCCACTAACTCATCATATAATAAATCATATTCCTTATCGCTAACCTTTGGGTCATCTAAGGTATAGTAGTGATAGTTTAAATCGTTTATTATTTCAATTAATTCTTTTATTCTTTCAACTTTGTCCATCATATCACCTCATTATTTCTATAGGTGCAATAGATAATAATAATCTCTTTAAGCCTTCCCCTTCAAAGGATACTACCAGTTCCTTATCATTGTCCCTATCCTTAATTTGGACTACTGTTCCTATGCCAAATGTCTTATGCTTTACCTTATCTCCCAGATTTACTTCTAGATTTTCATTTCTTATACTTGGCTTAGCCCTTCTAAAGAAGGGTTTTATATCTATTACATCATCTTCCTTTTTGGTAAAATCCTTAATATGCAGGAGTTTCTTCTTATAAGCTTCCTTTTCACTTCTTTCAATGGCATCTCCCATTTCATTGATAAATCTGGAAGGCAAAGTATAATTTACATTTCCATATATGGTTCTAATCTTGGCATTAGTTATAAATAGTAGTTTCTCTGCCCTAGTGATGGCCACATAGCAAAGCCTTCTTTCCTCTTCCAAGTCAGCTTCATTATCTAAGGCCCTGGAAATAGGGAATAGGCCTTCTTCCATACCTACTAAAAATACTACCGGAAACTCTAAGCCCTTTGCACTGTGGACTGTCATTAGAGTAACTACATTTGTCTCATCTGTCGTCTTATCTATATCCGATAGGAGGGCAATGGTGGCTAGAAATTCCTCCAAGCTACTCTCTCCAGTTCTTACCTCAAAATCTATGGCCACAGAGATAAGCTCTTTAATATTTTCTATCCTGGTCTGGGCCTCAATGCTATTTTCCCTTTCCAAATCAGATAAGTAGCCAGTAGTATTGATGACTTCTTCTATAAAATCCTTTATTCCCATTATCTCCTTTAAGGCCATCAGCCTATTCATCATGTGGATAAAGGGCTTGAGATTGTTCTTAACCCTAGAGCTTAACCCATCCACTTGGTCCAAGTCCAATAAGACTTCATAAATGGAAATACCCATATCTGAGGCTATTTCCTCCAACTTTTCAACAGTGGCATTGCCAATGCCCCTTTTGGGAACATTGATAATCCTCTTAAGGGAAATATTGTCTGCTGGATTATCTAAGACCTTCAAATAGGCTAAAATATCCTTTACTTCTTTTCTATCGTAGAACTTAACTCCTCCAACGATTTTATATGGAATATTATTTCTAACAAAAATTTCCTCAAAGGAACGGGATTGGGCATTGGTCCTATAGAGTATGGCAAAATCAGACAAGTTATAGCCCTTATTCATAAGCTCACTAATCTTACCTGCTACAAATATGGCTTCATCTTCTGAATTATCTAATTCCTTATAAACTATAGGTTCCCCTTCCCCATTATCTGTCCAAAGGTTTTTCTCCTTCCTATCAAAATTGTTTTTAATCACATTGTTTGCCACCCTTAGGATATTTTTAGTAGACCTATAGTTTTGCTCCAAAATAATAGTGGTGGCATTTTCAAAATCCTTTTCAAAGTCCAATATATTGGAAATGTCAGCATTCCTCCAAGAGTATATGGATTGGTCTGGATCTCCTACAACACATATATTCTTATGCCTGTCTGATAAGAGCCTTACTAGTTCATACTGAATTTTATTGGTATCCTGATACTCATCTACAAATATATATTGGAATTTCCTTTGGTAATAATCTAAGACCCTGGGATAAGTCTTTAAAAGTTCAACTGCCTTTATAATTAAATCATCAAAGTCCAAGGCATTATATTGTTTTAGCTTTTCCTCATATAATAAGTATAATTCTCCAACATTTCTCAGGTAAAAGTCGCTATAATTATGATTTATATATGTATTAGGGTCCACCATATTGTCTTTTAAATTGCTTATATGGGACAGTATTGCAGATTCCTTGTACATGTCCTTATTTAAATTTCTTTCCTTTATACATTCCCTAATTAAAGTTATCTGGTCTTCCCTATCATATATAGTAAAGGACCTATTATATCCTATCTTGTCTATATCTCGCCTTAGTATCCTTACACAAACAGAGTGGAAAGTTCCAATCCACATATCTTCCACCATAGTTGAAAGTAGCTTTGCAACCCTTTCCTTCATTTCATTTGCAGCCTTGTTGGTAAAGGTTATTGCTAAAATATTTCCTGGGAAAACTCCTTTTTCTTCTATTAAATAGGCTATTTTATGGGTTACTACCCTAGTTTTCCCACTGCCAGCCCCAGCTAAAATCAGCAGCGGCCCTTCTGTATGTAGTACTGCTTCTCTTTGTCTATCATTTAAACCCTTGAGGTAATCCATTAGTCCACACCTTTCTAAACATTTGTTTCACACCTTATTATATAATAAATGAATACTTATTCCAATAGAAAAACAACTAAGAATCCTATCTTAGTTGTTTGCAATCTCTACTCGTTTTCTGCTATAAATATATTTATGTCAAATTCTCCAATGTCAGTTCTTAGGGGAATAAGTAGGGCTTTTTTATTGGCCATGGAAAGAGATTTATATTCACCAATTATAACCTGTGGAGGTACAAGATCGCAAATATAATTGTAGCATGTTAAATTGGTTAGGGCATTTCCTCCAATTATATTTGCCACTTCTCCCAAGGCTGAAGAAACAAAATTATCTATTGTCTTCATCTCCAAACCTGACATTATACGAACCATTTCCAAAGTCATGTCCTTANTAAAGCTAAAAAGTATAGAGCCCTTCAAATCGCCTGTAACTCCTAAGACTACATTGGCATTTCTGCTGCTTACTAAGCCTTCTACTACTTTTATATTGCCTCTTTCAACATCTAAATCAAGCATTAAATTAAATACGTCTTGGGTTGCCTTATAAAAGGAGTTTACATACTCTGCTTTCATTATACCTTGCCCCCCTTTTCCCTAACATATTCGCCGATTTTTTGGTCCATCTTGCAAACATGGACAATTAGCCATGTCATCAGCTTGGCAGCAAACTCTTTAATCTTTTTTTCATTGAATTGGCCTTCTTCAAAAGTCCTAACATACTCGTTTATAGCTTCTCTAAAGTTAGCATGGACTTCCCTGTGCTCTTCTAATTCTGGATAGCTTATCTCCTCTTGGTACCTTTCCTCGTCGTTAAAATGGTATACAACATATTCCTTCATAAAGTCTAGGGTCTTCTTCACGTCATCCATTTTATCTTCCCAATGAGTATCATTCTGTACAATCTGTATAAAGTTTGATAGTCGGTTGAAAAGCTCTTTGTGCTGGTTGTCAATTAAATCTACACCAANTCTGTACCTTTCCTTCCACATCATAATGATTTTCCCCCCTCTAGTTTTATTTTTTATACCCTGATAATATGTCTATTAACTATTTATTTCCAGTACAAGTTCCCTGCCTCCATCGTAATTTACATCTCCATGCTTGACAATGCTCATGCAGAACAGGGCTATAACAAATGAAATTACAGAGTAGAAGAATAGGATGCTGTAGCTACCTATTAAATCTTTAATAAAGCCAAACAGGATAGGGCTTAGTACTGCAGAGCTTGCAGAGAAGAAATAATAATATCCTGTATATGTTCCAACCCCATCCTTAGGTGCAATTTCCACCACCATGGGATAGGAATTTATATTGATTAAGGCCCAAAAAAATCCTCCTAATACAAATAGAACCGAGATTAATGGGACAGTTTTGATAAAGATTAAAGGTGAAAAAGTTATAACAACCCCTAAGATTCCCATTAAAATAGTCTTTCTCCTACCAAATTTTGTCCCAATAAAACCTGAGGGTATGGCAAATACCAAAAATGAGGCTGAGAAAATAGATAGCAAAATGCTGGCCATAGATGGGTCTATATTTAACACATATTGGGCATAAAGTGAGAAGAATGTTTCAACTGCATTGTATCCTGAAAACCAAAAGAATACAGCCAATAATAAAAAGATTAAACTCCTAGTTTTTCCCACATCCCTATTTTTTTCCTTAATCTTCTTTTCTATTGTGTAGTCGGTATTTTCTTTAATAAAAATGAAGAGAATAAATAATGCAATTATCATGACAATGGAGGATAGGTGAAAGGGATAGCTAGGATTGGTTTTATATAATAAACCTCCAAATAGGTAAGCAATGACAGCCGCTAGTCCACCCATGAAATTTATAATTCCGTTAGCCTTTGACCTTAAAGGACTTGGTGTAATATCTGGCATCAGTGCTACAGTAGGGGCCCTATAAACACTCATGGTAAAGTTCATTATTATAATGGTTAACATTAAGGTAGCCAAACTATTGGTATAAGGTATTATGGAAAATAAAATTGCAGAAATAGGCATACCAATTAATATGTAAGGCATCCTTCTACCAAATCTACTTTTAGTCCTATCACTCATGGCACCAAAAATGGGTTGAAAGACCACTGCAAATAGGTTGTCTATGGTCATTATCAAACCTATAAGGGCCGCTTTTTTTGTATACTGTTCCAACATAATTGGAACGAAGGCATTATAAACTGGCCATAATAGGTTTATCCCAAAAAAACCTAGGCCTAAAATAAAAGTTTTTTTCATATCTAGCTTCATAATATTCCTCCCTAATACAGGAATAGGGACCTTAGAGTCCCCTATTACTCTATTATACCTAATTTTCTTAGGACTAAGTTATATCCATCTGCCCCATAATTTAATGCCCTATTAATCCTGCTTATAGTTGCAGTGCTGGCTCCTGTTTCTTCTTCTATCTCATTATATGTTTTGTTAGCCTTAAGCAGTTTAGCTACTTCTAGTCTTTGGGCTATGGCTTGTATCTCTTTTATGGTACAAATATCCTCAAAAAACCTATAACACTCCTCTAAGTTCTCTAAAACTAAAACAGCCTCAAAAAACTCATCAACTGCTTTTGACTTAATTTTTGAATTATATTCCATTTTAACCTCCTATTAATTTTACATTATTCTGCTTACATTATTATGCTAGTGTATTCAAGTAATTCTTGATAATAATAGCTGGGCTCACCCCAGCTATTATCTAGAATAATCCTACTATTTCTCCACTTGGTAATATGTCTATTTTGTTGGCAGCTGGAACCTTTGGTAATCCTGGCATTGTCATTATGTCTCCAGTTAATGCAACTAAGAAACCTGCCCCTCTTGATACCCTTATTTCTCTAACAGTAATTGTAAATCCTTTAGGTCTTCCTAATAGGTTTGGATCATCTGATAAGGAGTATTGGGTCTTTGCCATACAGATTGGCATCTTATCTAAACCTAGCTTTTCTAGTTCTGCTATTTGCTTTTCGCAAGCCTTAGTATATTCTACTCCATCTGCACCGTAGATTTCTTTTGCTATCTTTTCAATCTTATCCTTAATTGGTTCTTCTACATCATATAATGGTGCAAAGTTGGATTCCTTAGTTTCACATACTCTAACTACAGCTTCTGCAAGCTCTATTCCACCTTCGCCGCCCTTTGCCCATACTTCAGAAAGTACAGCTTCTGCACCTAAAGCTTTACATCTTTCAAGTACATAATTTAATTCTGCTTCAGTGTCTGTTGGGAATTTATTTATAGCCACTACAGCTGGAACTCCAAACTTATTAACGTTTTCAATATGTTTTTCTAAGTTTTCAAATCCCTTAGCTAAGGCATCTAGATTTTCTTTACCTAATTCATCTTTCTTAACTCCACCATTGTATTTTAGAGCTCTTACTGTAGCAACTATTACTGCAGCATCTGGTTTAAGGCCTGCAAATCTTGATTTAATATCGAAGAACTTCTCTGCACCTAGGTCTGCACCAAAGCCTGCTTCTGTAACAGTATATTCAGCTAATTTTAAGGCTAGCTTTGTAGCTAAGATGGAGTTACATCCGTGGGCAATATTAGCGAATGGTCCACCGTGGATAAAGGCAGGAGTATTTTCTAAAGTTTGAACAAGGTTAGGATGGATTGCATCCTTCATAAGTACTGCTACAGCACCTTGTGCATTCAAATCTTTAGCGTATACTGGTTCGCCGTCATAGGTGTATGCAACGATTATATTTCCTACTCTTTCTTTTAAGTCTTCTAAATCCTTTGATAGGCAGAAAATAGCCATTATTTCAGATGCAACTGTTATGTCAAATCCGTCTTCTCTAGGTACTCCTTGAGATTTTCCACCTAAGCCTATAACTATATTTCTTAAGGCTCTGTCATTCATATCTAGTACTCTTTTCCAAACGATTCTTCTTGGGTCAATATTTAATTCATTTCCCCTATGGATATGGTTATCTAACAAAGCTGCAATTAAGTTATGAGCAGTAGTTATGGCATGGAAGTCTCCTGTAAAATGAAGGTTTATGTCTTCCATAGGTACTACTTGTGCATATCCACCACCAGCAGCTCCACCTTTAACTCCAAAACTTGGCCCTAAGGATGGCTCTCTTAAAGCTGTTATTGCAGTCTTGCCAATTTTATTTAATGCCATTGACAAACCTATATTGGTAGTAGTCTTACCTTCGCCTGCGGGAGTTGGGTTAATAGCAGTAACTAAAACTAGTTTTCCATCAGGTTTATCCTTTAATTCTTCCAATAGGTCTATGGATACTTTTGCTTTGTACTTCCCATAATGAATTAATTTGTCTTCACTAATTCCTAGCTTACTAGCCACCTCTGAAATTGGCAGCATTTTTGCTTCTTGAGCGATTTGCACGTCTGTTTTCATCTAGATTCCTCCCTTGTTCTTATTATACTAATTATTGTTAAAAATATATTAATTATTATACTGGATTAATGTATATGAAATATTATGCTCAACTTTATATATACCCATAATCTTATATTTAATCTTTTTTATTATTTATCAAATATTTTAGCCTAATAATACTTTATCTTCCTATAAAACACTGATTGTCAGCAATTTATTAAACTTGTTATTTAAAATCTATAGTACTCTATTGTATTATAACAGAAGCTGAGGTATTTGGAAATATTTTTCAACAAAAAAGCAGGTTTTATCCTGCTCCACACTTTTTAAATTATTATATCAATTTTCCTATATCTTTTCTGTAATACATGTCCTTAAAATTAATCTTATCTATATTTGAATATACCTTATTTCTAGCTTCTTCAAGGTTTGAACCTAAGGCTGTAAGGGACAATACCCTTCCTCCATTGGTAAGCAATTTGTTTCCTTCATATTTTGTTCCATTGTGAAAAAGAATAATATCTTTATCTAATTTTTCTATACCTGTTATTTCAAGGCCCTTTTCATATTGGCCAGGATAGCCCTTAGATGTAATGATTACTGTTAGGCTGGATTCTTCTTTCCATTTTAAATCTCCTTCGGTTAAGGAACCGTCTATAGTCTTTATAAATAAATCTACAATGTCTACATCTAATCTAGGCATTAGTACTTCCGTTTCTGGATCTCCAAATCGGACATTAAATTCTAGTACCTTAGGTTCTCCATCTACAATCATTAGGCCAATGAATAGGATTCCTCTAAAATCCATCCCTTCTTTACTTAGGCCATATTTTACCTTTTCCAATATATCCCTTTCTATTCTTACTTTTAACTCCTCTGTGAAAAGTGGGCTTGGGGAAAAACATCCCACCCCTCCCGTATTTGGCCCTAAGTCATTGTCGAATATCTTTTTATAATCCTTTGCTGATTCCATGGGAATTATTTTATCCCTAGTTACGAAACAAAGAAGAGAGGCTTCTATACCATCTAGGAATTCTTCAATGACTACCTTATCACCTTCTTGTCCGAAGACCTTTTTTTCCAATATATCTTTCAATGTATCTACAGCCTCATCCTTATTATTGCATATGGTTACTCCCTTGCCAGCACACAGGCCATCGGCCTTGATGACTAGGGGATAGGAAAAATCCTTTAATCCTTCCATGGCCTCATTTAAATCTGTATAAGTCTTATATTTTGCTGTAGGTATATTATATTTTTCCATAAACTTTTTGGAAAAGTCTTTGCTGCTCTCTAGTTTTGCACATGCCTTATTAACTCCGAAGATTTTTAAACCCTTTTCTTGGAACTTATCAACTATGCCTAAGGCCAAGGGTAGCTCTGGCCCAACTACAGTTAAGTCTATATTATTTTTCAAAGCAAAATCCAATAATTTATCGATTTCCTCTACCCCTATATCTATATTTTCTGCTATTTCCCCTGTTCCGCCATTTCCAGGAGCACAGTAGATTTTGCTTACCCTAGGGCTTTTATTTATCTTCCAGCATAAAGCATGCTCCCTACCACCACTACCTATTACTAAGACCTTCATCTTATCCCTCCAGACCTTAATGCTTGAAATGCCTAATTCCTGTAAATATCATAGCCATATTGTTTTTATCTGCTTCTTCTATAACTTCTTCATCCCTTACAGAACCTCCTGGTTGAATTATGGCTGTAACTCCTGCCTTAGCCAGAAGCTCTATGGAATCGGTAAAGGGGAAGAAACCATCTGAGGCAAGAACTGCTCCTTTTACCTTGTCTCCTGCCCTGTTTATGGCATTTTCCACTGCCCATACCCTATTTACTTCTCCTAGGCCTATACCTATGGTCCCCTTATCCTTTGCTATGACTACTCCATTGGATTTCACATTTTTAACTGCCTTCCAGGCAAATAGTAAATCTTCCATTTCCTTTTCTGTAGGCTTCCTGTTGGTTACTACTTGAAAATCATCCTTTAGCAGAAGTGAATCCCTAGTTTGAAGTAAAAGTCCCCCTAGTACTTTCTTCATATCTAGCTCCTTATACTCCCTATCCATTATATTTTCTAATTTTAAAATCCTAATATTCTTCTTTTGGGTAAGTATCTTTAGTGCTTCCTCAGTGAAGGAAGGAGCAATTACTATTTCTATAAATATTTCATTTATCTTTTCTGCCACATCCTTATCTACTTCCCTATTGGCTGCTATTATACCGCCAAAAATAGATACCTTGTCACATTCATAGGCCTTATTATAGGCCTCTAGTAAATTTCTTCCACTTCCAATGCCGCAGGGATTAGTATGCTTGACTGCTACTACAGTAGGTTCCTCAAATTCTTTCAAGATTTCGACGCAGCCATTGGCATCATTGATATTGTTGAAAGAAAGTTCCTTGCCATGAAGTTGAACTGCCCCTGCCAGGGTGCCTGCCTTTTTACCCACTTCTTTATAGAATGCAGCTCCTTGATGGGGATTTTCTCCATACCTTAGTTTTTCCTTAGACTTGTATGCTAAGGTCAATTTCTCTGGAAATACTACCCCTTCCAGATCATTGAAGTAATTAGATATTAAGCTGTCATAATAGGCTGTATAATTGAAAACCTTCCTTGCAAGGTATCTTCTAGTTTCTAGCTTAGTTTCTCCCTTTTCCCTTAGCTCCTTTAATACTATTTCATAATCCTTTGGGTCCACTATTACTGTAACAAACTCATAATTTTTAGCAGCAGCCCTAATCATAGATGGACCGCCTATATCTATGTTTTCCATTATTTCTTCATGGCTTACACCGGGCCTTTTTATAGTTTCTTCAAAGGGATAAAGGTTGTTTACCACCATGTCAATGGGCTTTATTTTCATATCCTCTACCGTTTTTACGTGGGTTGGATTATCCCTTTTAAATAATAAGCCACCGTGGATATATGGGTTTAGGGTCTTTACCCTACCATCAAGTATTTCTGGGAAGTTGGTAACATCCTCCACTTCTACTATTTCTATGCCTGCTTCCTTTAGAATTTTAGATGTGCCTCCTGTTGAAATTATTTCCCAGCCTAATTTCTTTAGCTCCTTAGCAAATTCTACTATCCCTTCCTTATGAAAAACGCTTATCAATGCCCTTTTCACTATATCACTCCTATTTTATTATGACTTTTCTTCCCTCAATAGATAACCTGTTTTGGCAGTAAAGCTTAACTGCTTGTACCAGGATTTTATGTTCTACCCTTAAGACCTTTTCCTTCAAGGTCTCTAAGGTGTCGGTATCTTCAACTTCCACTGCCTCCTGCAATATAATGGGGCCTGTGTCTGTCCCCTCATCTACAAAATGGACTGTAGCTCCCGTTATCTTCACCCCATAGTCTAAGACTGCCTTATGGACCTTTTCTCCATAAAAGCCTTTTCCACAAAAACTAGGTATTAAGGAGGGATGGATATTTATTATTCTTCCTCTAAATGCTTCAATGAAATCCTTAGACAGTACTCTTAAATAGCCTGCTAAGACTACTAAATCTACATTTTTCTCCTTAAATTTTTTTATTAGTTCTAAATTATATTCTTCTTCACTATTAAATTGTTTTCTATCTAAGTATAAAGTATCTATATTTGCCTTTTTTCCCCTAATCAGCCCATAGGCATCCTTTTTATTGGAAATTATCAATTCTATCCTTCCATTAATGTTGCCATTTTTTATATTGTCGATTATAGCCTGTAGATTTGTCCCTCCACCAGAAATCAATACACCTATTCTTGTAGGTTCCATAGGATTACTCCTTCATTTCCCTTTTTTATTTCTCCAAGGATGGTAAATTCTTCACCTATTTCTACTAAATAGTTTGTAATCTTAGCCAATTCCTTTTCATCTACTACCATAACCATGCCTATGCCCATATTGAAGGTACCGTACATTTCATTGGTTTCAATGTTACCCCATTCTTGCAGGAGTTTAAAAATAGTTGGTGTTTTTATTTTTGAAATATCTATATGGGCTGTTAAACCTTCAGGCAATACTCTAGGTATATTTTCGTAAAAACCTCCGCCGGTTATATGGCTTAGGCCTTTAATATTGAACTTTTCTATTAAGTCATATACTGGCTTTGTATATATTCTTGTAGGCCTTAGGAGTTCTTCTCCTATAGTCATGCCCAGCTCATCAATATAATCATTGACATCCATTTTTTGTTTCTCAAATACTATCTTTNTAACCAGAGAAAAGCCGTTGCTGTGGACTCCGCTGGAAGGCAGGCCTATGATATAATCTCCTTCAACTATTTTTGAACCATCTATTATTTTTTTCTTATCTACTACACCTACACAAAAACCAGCAATATCGTACTCATCCTCTTTGTAGAAACCTGGCATTTCTGCAGTTTCACCGCCAATTAAGGCGCATCCAGCCTTGATACATCCATTGGACACCCCCTCTACTATGCTGGCCATCTTTTCAGGTATAAGCTTTCCTGTGGCAATATAGTCTAAGAAAAATATGGGCTTTGCCCCTTGGCAGAGGATGTCATTGGCACACATGGCTACACAGTCTTCTCCTATGGTATCGTGCTTATCCATCATGAAAGCTATCCTTAGTTTTGTACCTACCCCATCTGTTCCTGATACTAGGACTGGTTCTTCATAGGCTTTTGCATCCAGTTGAAAAAGGCCTGCAAACCCCCCTATATCTGATAGAACTCCCGGAATATAAGTCTTCTTTATCATCCCTTTTATCAATTGGACTTCCCTGTATCCCGCTTCCTTATCTACACCTGCATCCTTATAAGTTAAACTCAACTTTATCCCTCCTTATATTTCAATTGAGAATTGACAGTTGACAATTGACAATGCTTTCCAGCGGACAGTTGAGAATGTTATTGTCAAACATTGTCAATTGGATTAAATTCTTCTACTAATGGGATAATGCCCGTTTAGACATCCTGTGCAGAAATTACTGCCTCCTGCTGCCTTTAGGAGTCCGTCTAAGGACAAATATACTAGGGAATCAGCTTTGATTAATTCCCTAATTTCCTCCACTTCCATTTGAGCTGCTATCAAGTTCTTTCTAGTAGGTGTATCCATGCCTAAATGGCAAGAATGTAGTACTGGAGGTGAAGCAATTCTTACATGGATCTCCTTTGCACCTGCATTTCTAATCATTTCAATAGTCCTTTTAATAGTTGTTCCCCTTACTATGGAATCATCTACCAATATTACCCTTTTACCTGCCACATTTTCCTTCAGTACATTTAGCTTAATCCTAACTCCCTGTTCCCTCAGCTCCTGAGTTGGCTCTATGAAAGTCCTTCCCACATATCTGTTTTTAATCAAGCCTTCTGCATAGGGGATCTTAGACTCTTCTGCATATCCTATGGCTGGTATTGTTCCAGAATCAGGAGCCCCTATTACTATATCTCCATCTACATAGGCTTCCCTTGCCAATTGCTTACCTGCTTCTATCCTTGACAAATAAATGCTTTTATTGTCTAATCTACTATCAGGCCTTGCAAAGTAAATTATTTCAAATAAGCAAAGTCTTTTATCTGCCTTTTCCTTTTTTATGGATTTTATTCCTTCATCGTTAATAAATATAATCTCTCCAGGTTCTATATCCCTAATGAAATCAGCCCCTATAGTATCAAAGGCACAGGTTTCTGAAGCCAAAATATAATCTTCTCCAAATTTTCCCAAGGAAAGGGGTTTCACTCCAAAGGGGTCCCTTGCTCCAATTAGGGCATCAGTTGTCATCATAATAAGTCCATAGGTCCCTTTTATATCATTTAAGGTCCTAACTATGGCATCTTCAATATCGTTTTTGTGATTTCTGGCTATTAAATTAGCTATAACTTCAGTGTCTAGCTCTGTTTGGAATATGACCCCATCATCCTCCAATTTATCCCTTAAACTCTTGAAGTTTACTACTGCCCCATCATGGGCTAGGGCCAGGGCTCCTCTTTTGTATCCTACAACCAGGGGTTGAGCATTGGCTATAGTAGGCTCACCAGTAGTTGCATATCTTACATGGCCTACTGCTATATTTCCCCTAAGCCTCTCCATGGTTTCCTTTGGAAACACTTCATGGACTAAGCCCCGGTCCTTGAAATAGTCTATAAACCCATTGTTATTTACTGCAATACCTGTACTTACCTGCCCCCTATGTTGCAGGGCATATAGTCCATAGTAGATTACCTTTGATACATGGTTTCGGGACTTGCTGTATATACCTACAACTCCACTCAAAATTACACCTTCTTTCTATTTTCTGCTATCTACCAGGGCTTTATCCGTTTTTTCTACTTCCCTAGCCATTTCCTCCTTATACTCCTTAAACTTTTCCCTTAATGCAGGATACTTTACAGAAAGGATCTGTACGGCCAACAGCCCTCCATTTTCTCCACCATCTATGGCCACTGTAGCCACAGGAACCCCCTTAGGCATTTGTACTACAGAAAGAAGGGAGTCTAGCCCATCCATTGTGGAGGACTTTGCAGGAATTCCTATTACTGGAACTGGAGTAACTCCTGCCAATACTCCTGCCAAATGGGCTGCCTTGCCTGCTATGGCAATAATCACTTCAATGCCATTTTCCTCTGCTTTTTCTGCATATTCTATGGCCTTATATGGGGTCCTATGGGCCGATATTACCCTCATTTCATATTCAACTTCAAACTTATCCAATATGCTTGCAGCCTTTTCAGCTATACTCTTATCCGATATACTTCCCATTACAATGCTTACCTTCATTTCACTTCCCCCTAATCAAAGTATTTTATTCCTGATTCAAAGATCTTATGTTGGCCTAAAATATCTACATTTTTGTATAGGTCTTCTCCAACCCTATCAATTGATGAGATGGTACCTAGGACCCTGCCGTCTAAGCTAGTCATAGCTTCTATTCCAAAGGCTGAACCCGTTGGATTTTCATCAACAAATTGGCTAGCTATTTGTCCATTATCCAATAACTTATCCAAAAGGATTCTGCCTTCCTTCGTAGCCACTGGTACCGAATACACATCTCCTACCTTCATCCCTGAAAACCAAGGAGACAGATTTGAGCTAACCCTTACATTTACTATGGTGGATATAAAGTCTCCACTGTCATTACCTGCCATATATACGGCTGGACTAATAAGTCCTAGTTTAATCAAGGCTGTAAATCCTGCTCCAATTCCCAAGATTAATCCATCTTCATTATTTAGATGGTTATCTAAGGCTTCCTTTACATATGGGTTGTTAAATATTAACTTCAGCAGTTTTCCTCCTGCTTCAGGTTCATCTCCTAATAAGGCACCATTGGCCAGGCCTAGTATTTGACATTCCTTTATTTTCTTAGCCAGGACCTTATATGAATCTTCCATATCCCTTAGGGATAGGGTTTTAAATACAAAGGTTTCCACATTGGCCCCAGCTTTCCTAAAGGCCTGTTCCATAGTATATTCACCATGGGTGCCTGTAAATATTGGAATTAAAACCCTTGGCCTTGTTATTTTTCCTTTCCTTATAATCCTACTTCCCTTAGTGTAATTAATATTTTCAATATTATCCCTGGCCTTATACACTGGAAAAACCTCATCTAAGGGCTTTACATAGGCCTCAATTAAATCATCTAAGCCTATACTTTCACCATCTATTAGTATTTCCTCTTTATCCATTGTCCTTCCCAGTTCAATTACTGAGTTTGAATATGCCTCCCTTAGTACGTTTGGCATTTTACCGTTAAACTCTACTATTATGGAGCCTGGTAATGGCTTAAACAAGTCTTCCTTGTCAATTTCCTTGAATTTAAAACCTATCTTGTTCCCCATGGCCATTTCAGCAATGGCCCTTCCTATTCCCCCATATTTTACTGTAATAGCTGATATTATCTCACCCTCATCTACCAATTCTTTTATTAAGGAATAGTTGGACTTCAGCTGCTCAAAATCCACCATTCCCTTTTCATCTATGTCCAGCCTAATTAAGGCTACAGTGGAATTAGGCTTTTTAAATTCAGGTGATATGATATTTTGTACCTTATCAGTAGTAACAGCAAAACTTACCAGGGTTGGCGGAACATCAATATCTTCGAAGGTTCCACTCATACTATCCTTACCGCCTATACTTGGAATATCTAGGTTCTTTTGTACTAAAAAGGCTCCCAATAAGGCTGCAAAGGGTTTACCCCATTTGTTTTCATCTTGACCCAGCCTTTCAAAATACTCTTGGAAAGTCAATCTAATCTTCTTGTAATCACCACCCATGGCTACTATTTTAGCTATGGATTCTATAACTGCATAGTAGCCGCCATGGAAGGGGGACCATTTTGAAAGCTTAGGCTCAAATCCATAGGTCATCAAAGAACAGGTATTAGTTTTTCCTTCTAGTACAGGAATCTTAGCTGCCATACCTTCTGCAGGTGTCAGCTTATATTTGCCACCAAGGGGCATTAAAACTGTACCTGCTCCAACGCTATGGTCAAAGCCTTCTATTAAGCCTTTTTGGCTGGCTATATTTATATCCCTTAGGTTTTCAATAAAGGCGTCCTTTATATTTTTTCCTTTAACCCTAGATGGTATTTGTTCCAAATATGCATTTGACGAAGGTTCAACTATATTTACCTTAGACTTTTTCCTTATACCATTGGTATCCAGAAAGTCCCTTTTAATATTAACTATAGTACTGCCCTTCCATACCATTTTTAGCTTTCTTTCTTCCGTCACCTTAGCAACTACTGTGGCTTCCACATCTTCATCCTTAGCATAGGATAAGAATCTATCTAAATCCTTGGGATCTATGACTACCGCCATCCTCTCTTGAGACTCAGATAAGGCTATTTCTGTACCATCAAGTCCTGGATATTTTAAAGGAACCTTGTCTAAGTCGATAAATAGGCCATCTGCCAATTCTCCAATGGCAACGGATACTCCACCAGCGCCAAAGTCATTACATTTCTTTATCATCTTGGAAACTTCTGGCTTTCTAAAGAGGCGGACTATTTTTCTCTCAATGGCAGGATTTCCTTTTTGGACTTCTGCTGCAGATGTGTGCAATGATTCTTCAGTATGTTCCTTAGATGAACCTACTGCACCACCTAAGCCATCCCTTCCTGTTCTCCCACCTACTAAAATAACCAAATCTCCAGGCTCTGCCTTGCCTCTATATACTGCTTCCTTTGGGGCTGCTGCTACCAAGGCGCCTAATTCCATCCTCTTTGCCACATATCCTTCATCATAAATTTCCCTTAGATAACCTGTTGCAGCCCCTATTTCATATCCATAGGAACTGTACCCTTCCTTAGCCAGCTTAGTAATCTTTCGTTGAGGCAATTTGCCAGGCAGGGTATCTTCATATTTTTGCCTTGGGTCCTTTGCCCCTGTAATCCTCATGGCCTGATATACATAGGCCCTTCCAGATAATGGATCCCTAATGGCTCCTCCTAGGCAAGTGGAAGCACCGCCAAAGGGTTCCATTTCCGTAGGATGATTGTGGGTTTCATTTTTAAACATCAATAACCACTTTTCATTTTTGCCATCTATGTCCACATCTATTTCTATGCTGCACGCATTTACTTCGTCCGTTTCTTCCTTGTCCTCCAATAGGCCCTTTTTCTTTACTTCCTTCATATTTATTGTGGCTAAGTCCATTAAGGAAATTGGCTTTTCCCTGTTTTCATAAACATATTCCCTAGACCTTATATATTCATCTGTGGCTTTTTGGAATATCTCTTTATACTTTCCTTCCTCTATGCCTATGTCTGTTATCTCTGTCATAAAAGTAGTATGCCTGCAGTGGTCTGACCAGTAGGTATCTATTAGCCTTAATTCAGTAATGGTAGGATTTCTTTTTTCGTCATTTTTAAAATATTCTTGGCAGAACTTTAAATCATCTAGGCCCAAGACTATTCCATATTGGGATTTAAAGCTGTTTAATTCCTCTTCGCTGAAATCAATAAAGCCATCTATTATTTCTATATCCTCTCTTGCATCCTCTTCTTTGATGAATTCAAAACTGTCTAAGGGTACTTCCTTCATTTCAATTGGATTAATATAATAATCTTTTATCTTTTCTAAATCTTCATCTGTAATATTTTCTAAAATTATAACTTTTGAATTCTGGACCAAAATATCCTCTTTATTAGTTAAAATCCTAATTAATTGATTTGCAGCATCTTCTCTTTGATTATATTGGCCCTTNTGGTATTCAACCCTAAATAGCTTTTCATTTTCCCTAAGTGGAAGCTTGTTTTCATATAAATTATCTAAGGCCTCTTCAAAGAGGATTTCTTCAACTATCCTTTCCTTTTCTTCCTCTGTTGTATTGATTAAATCATAGACATTTACAACCCTTACCCTTGTTAACCTATCTATACCTAAGTAATCCCTAAACTCTTTTAGTAAGCTTTTTCCTTCACCATTGTGCTCTTCCTTCTTCTCTATGAAGACCCTTTTAAAATTCACATTAACCCTCCTCAAAAAGTTAAATTAAGCCCAGTTGGGTAGGCAAAGCGAAACCTACCCGACTGGGCTTTTATCCCTTCGGTGTAATACTTTATGTATCAAAAAATACATAAAGTATCTGTACCGCTCGGTCCTGCAGGATTTTCCTCGGATCCCTAGGTACACTTTCACTCATAGTTAAATGATTTCCGGTCATTTAGTAGATACGCCCCAACCATATTATGGGACTTATATGAGTTTTTATTCAAAACTATTTATTTGTGTCACTTTCATATTAACAGTGACCATTAAATAAGTCAAGCTTTCTTTTTCTATAGAGTAAACTTCACTATCAATGTGGGATCTAAAACCCTAAAGGTAAAGGATTCAGTAATAAAGAATCTGACCTTTTCATTTGTATGATACTGGTAGCCGATGGAAAAATCCCTTCCTAAAGTAAGCTCTAAATCATCATGGTTGTAGGGAAGTAAGTAGGCACCATTTACCACATGGCTATAGACTATTTTTCCTCCAATTAGCTTTTCAATTCTTTCATCCAGCGGGTAGGATGTTTCCTTAGATAAAATTCTCTTATAGGCTTCTTCATTGACTACTAGGCTAAAGGGGCCTCCTTGATAGTTTTCCTTTAGAAGAATTAATCCCTTAGTTATAGCTTCCATAATAGTAGTAGGGTCATTGCCTAAGGGGATGGGATCTATTTGAACCACATTATCAATACCTTTTATAAGGCCTTCTTCTAAGCCATTATATATGGCATTTTCTTCAAATAATGCAATTTCCTTTACAGCATTTTCCAATGGTTCATAGTCTACATCCTTGGCTCCTCTTTCGATATTGTCCAATTCCCACCTATTCATTTCAAATTCAATTCTGGCTTCTGTTAAGGGTAAAACATCATAATTGCTAAATCCTACATTCCCCTTATTCTTTATTGGCCCTAATCTACCTTCAGTAATTACGTTGAAATCCCAGCCCTTTGGTCCATTAACCTTAACTACTCTTCTAGCAGATAAATAGGATTTCAGTACTTCCTTTGCCCTTTCTTCTATTTCTTCCCAAGCACTAGCTGAAACTGGGGCTAAGTCTCTATATAACATATTCTCCCTCCTATTTTAAATCTCCAATATTTAAACTTGATGAATCATTCATTATTTCAGTAACCTTTTCCTCTAGGTGAGAAATAGGTCCATCAGTAAATAAGTAGGTCCTGAGCTCTTCATCCCATTTGTCCATATTTCTTCTCAGCCATTCAATGAGCATGCAGGCATGTTCTATTTCCTCATCCCTGTTATGTGCCATAATCTCCCTAAGCTCAGGATCATTAGATGAGGTTACTCTTTGGTTGTACCAGTCAACAGCCTCAATTTCCTCCTTTAGGCTGTTAAGTGCCCTTGAAATGTTCATGGTTTTTTCATCTAGCTTCTCCACCGGTTCATGATATTGACTCACATCATCTTCCTCCTTTTACTTTTTATTCCACTATTAGTTTACCCCTCTAAAAGTTAATTAAAACATTCACAATCACTATTTTATCCTATTTAGATTTGAATAATATCCCTTTTCTGATAAATTATATTTTCTTAATATAAATGTGAATTTATTGTAACTTCTTTGTTACACATGGTTACCTATTTCGTTGTATAATATAGTCAAGAGAAAGGAGATTATTTATGGTAAGAAAATCATTTAAATTCATACTTATAACCATATTACTACTTATATTAACCTTAGGTTGTTCCAAAAAAGAAAGCCTACCTGAAGTTCTGTCTCAGGAGCAGTCCATTAAAGAGATTATCTTATCTAAGGGGGATAATTATAATTTCCTTAAAGATGAATTATATATAGAATATATGAATAAATTGGGAAAGGACCTAGTCGTAAACAAGGAGGCATCACCTCCCCACTATGCCATAGGCAACTTAGATGATGACAATATTCCAGAGCTAGTAGTCTTTAAAGAGAGGGACCCAAATAACAAGGAAGATGAAGGAGCCTTGGAAGTCTATAAATTCAATGGAGAAAAATATGTATTATTAGATAAGGTTCCCATGAATTACGATAATACCAATTATCAAATAGAAATTGGAAAAATTGCAGAAAACACCAGTGGCATCCTATTAAACAATAAGGTCGGAGCCCATTCTGGCATAACCTATGGTTTTATCTTAGAAGATAATAAGCTAAAAAGTATTTTCAATGAAAATAAAATTTCTCTAATATCCACATTTGCTAAAAATGAAATTAAGGATATAGATAATGACGGTATCTTGGAGTTTAGCATATATACTATAGATCCAGAAACTGAAAATACAAATATAGAAGATGCACCTAAGATGACCCTCTGGTACAAGTGGGATGGAAAGGACAATGGAATCCTAGTACAGGTTGAAAGAGAAGGTTTTTCAGAAATTATCACCAATGAAGACCTATTCAGTGAAGGAAAAAACTTAATAGAAGATAATCTCAATGAAGCATTAAAATTTATTATAGAAAATAAGAGTCAATTGTCTAAGTATGAAAATTCGGAACTTTTAAAGGAATATATAAAAAAATTAGATGAAATCTCCTTCAACAAAGGCATTGAAATAAATGATCTTTTCATTAAATATCAAGAGGGAGAAAACTTTGACCACTTGTTTAGAAAATACGGCCTTTCTATGGAAAAACTAAATAGTTTAGAATACCTTAATAGGGAAAGAACCCTAAAGGACGAGGCTGAATTAAAGGAACACTTGATTGAAAATATAAACTTAGGCTATAAATTGGCCACTTCTGAAGGCATGTACTATTATTTGATAGATTATCAAAAATTTGTAAACCTATTGGGTGAAAGCTTAACAAATGAATATAAAGATTATTTAAAAGTATTAGCCCTAGACACCAATGAACCCTTTATGATTGATGGAAGTCTTATGATATCCATGGAAAAGTTAGTTGAAAGAATATTACAAGTAGAAAGCTTTAAGTTTGTTTATCCCTATTCTGAACTGCTGCCACAAATAAAGGAAATATATACAAGATATATAAATACCTATTTCTTCGGGGATTTGCACGACCCCAATTATGACAGAAATACCTTAAAAATGAAAGAGGAAATCCTCCTAGAATTTGAAAAAGCAGAGGAGAAATATCACTACACAAATTTTGCTAATATTATTAGGTCATTTATGAAAGACCTAGAGGATAATGATTATATAGTTGATGACTATATAAAAAACAAACTTAATGAAAGATTAAATTAATCACATAATCTTCCCTTCATAATATTATGTATTGAGTAATAGTATTTATGAGGGGGGATTTTTTTGTTATCCAGAAAAGCATTTATCCAAACTTCACTAGAACTTAATCTATTTTTCCAAAGGATTATGAAGGAGCACCTGTTTTTTATTGAAACAAACCTTCAGCCAGTTGATGATTCTTATATTAGAGAAGCTGATATTTTGAAAAAGTCCTTTAAAGACTTATTAGGTGAAACTGTAGTATTCGCAAACTGTGCTCTTAGAGAAAGCGTACTTAAATCTAAGGAACTTGTGACAAATTACACCTTAAAAGCTGAAAAGATAACATCTAAATTAACAGGGGCCTCTATAAATACCAATATTACAGAAGCAGAATATGAATTGAAATCAAACCCCAACTTTGAATATACCCAGTGGCTAGAGATGAAGGTCCATGATATAAACTGCAGGTCCTTAAACCTCCTGGATGAAGTAATTGAGTTTAAAAAGAAACTCTTAGAATTATTTACAGATTGTAGTATCTTTATGAATATCTACCCTGACATGCTAGACCATTTAGTACATGAAGCAGAACTATACCGCAGCCATCTAGAATCCCTGGTTAACAAGACCCTACCTAAGATGGACCTATGTGATGAATTGAGATTCTGGAACCATATAATGGAAGATCATGCCCAATTTATTGATGGAATGTTAGATCCTACAGAAAAGGATTTAAAGAAAAAGGCTGAAGACTTTGCTAAGAAATTTGAAAAACTAGTAGAAGAATCTATTGAATGCCATGAAAAAAAACTAATAGAAAAAAGCAAGGCTGCAACGGAAGAAATCAGGGATTTCAAAAAAACAGCCACTGAAGGCCTCTTAGACTGTGAAATAAAATCTATTATCCCTCCGCTCTTGGCAGACCATGTCCTCAGGGAGGCAAATCACTATTTAAGAATATTGAAGGAAATGAAAATCTGATGGAAAACCATCAGATTTTTTGTTTTCTATTTACCCTGTACCTTTTATATACCCTTATGCCTATAATTAATAAGGAGTAAATTGGAATAATCAAAAGCAAGATCCCAGAAAGGTCCCTTTGGGCTGAATAGGATACCCCTGTAAAGCCTTTAATAAAGACATGGCTTATACTATAGGATAGGGGTAGAAGGAAGACCTTCTCCAATATGTTTCTAATCCTCTCATTTTTTCTAAACATAGAAAGGAAAAACCCACTTAAAACAGTCAATAAGATGGATAAAATGAGATAATATCCCAGGACTAGCCTTGGCAAAGTCTTTTGACCACCACCAGGGTTTGGGTCAATTCCATAAATCAGTATATCCTCTTCCCCATCTGTAGTATAGTAGTAAATGGACTTGACTTCTTCCCCCTCTGGATTTAATACAATGCTCCTTTTATCATTCTTTTGAATATACTTATTCCATAGGGAAGACCATGCAGTCAATGAATAGGAATCCCCATACCTATTAATATCATATCCAGCCACTTCTTCCCTAAAGGTAATGATAACCTTTCCATCCTCGTAGCCTTTTATAGACATTATATCTTCTGAATAAGGCAAGTATTCTGGTGCAGTTATATAAGCCATGCCTAGGATAGCAAAGGCCAAGACCAATAGGCCAGTAAACACAATGGTTTGAACCTTATCCCTAAGTAGTTTCCTTTCTATTTTCTTTAAGGGCCCTATATTTGTATCCATTGGGATTTCCTTAAACTCCTTCATAGATTCCAATTCAACTTTACAATTTGTACAGGTCTCAATATGGCCTTCTATAAGTTTCCGACTATCTTCACTGGCTAAGTCCTCTAAATATAAGGGCAACAAGTCCTTGATTACATCACAGGTTACCTTCACTGAAACCCCTCCATTTCCTCCTGAATTTTCTTTCTAGCTCGGTGATAAGTGACACATGCCCAGTTTTCAGTTTTCCCAAAGATACTGCCAATCTCTTTGAAACTCAACTCTGCAAAGACCCTAAGGGTAAATACCTCCTTATAGGGTTCTTTAAGGCCATGTAGTATTTGGTGAATTTTCATAGCATCCTCTTTTGAAGTCAACTCCTGTTCTATATTAATATCTTTTTGCCTTTCCTCCACCATATCTATAAATTCTAGTCTTTTGTTTTTTCTTAAATAGGAAAAGTAGGTATTCTTGGCAATTTGACATAGCCAAATCCGAATATCACAATCCCCCTTAAATGACCCTATGGACTTAATAGCCTTTATGAAGGTTTCAGAAGTTATATCTTCAGCTATATGGGCATTTCCCGATAAGGACTTTATGTAAAGATATACATCCCTGAAATACATCTTATATAATTCTTCCAGGTCTGTCACTTA